>TARA_R110002073_G_scaffold107172_5_pt1 | contig 26682 bp, 36 predicted proteins | sample TARA_R110002073 | Tara Oceans TARA_R110002073 (sample SAMEA4397174) | marine metagenome | biome: Polar Biome; feature: [DCM] deep chlorophyll maximum layer (ENVO:01000326); material: water (ENVO:00002006), including particulate matter (ENVO:01000060) such as... | depth 40 m | reverse complement strand
GTCGAAATCCGGTGGTTGCGTGCCGGGGCCTGGGTCGGGGCGGTCGCTCATGGAGTCGAGATGTAACCCCTGGCGCGGGGCCGGGCAACCGTCCTTGGCCCTTGCGGCGGAAAGCCCGTAGGATTACCAGAGGCATGCCGCAACGGCGGCCGCGCGCGGGCGTGGTGAAATTGGTAAACACAAGGGACTTAAAATCATATCATTTTAATTATGTAATATATAAAAACATAAACAAAATCAGTAGATTAAACAAAATTATTCCTCTATAATTCATCAAATAAGACTTACACATCTCTTACACAAAAACATAGGGTTGTATGCATTTGAATTAAGGAGGGCCACCATGGCAAACCACACAATGATGGGCGGGAAGCTTCACGTATATAAACGTGACAACAGCAGCTATTGGCAGTGCTCCGCCTATCTCGGCGGCAGGAACCGCCGCGTCAGCACCAAGGAAGAAAGCCTGTCTCTGGCGAAAGAATTTGCAGAAGATTGGTATCTTGAGTTGCGGGGTAAACACCGCCGTGGCGAGATCACAAACGAGAAAACATTTCACCAAGCCGCAGAACAATTCCTTCGTGAATTTGAGATTATCACCGAAGGAGAACGCAGCCCGCTCTACGTCAAAGGCCATCATCGGCGCGTTCACAATCACCTTCTGCCGTTCTTCGGCGATATGGGGTTGTCGCAGATCACCCCCGGTCAGATTCAGGAATATCGTATCCATCGGCGTGAAAAAGCGATGGAAGAACGCGGCAAGGCCCCCGGACATAGTACGATCCATCAGGAGATTGTCTGTCTTCGCCAAATCCTGAAAACCGCCCTCCGGCACGGATGGCTCCAATACCTTCCCGATATGTCCCAGCCCTATAAGAGTTCGGGTAAAATCTCGCACCGCGCCTGGTTCTCACCGGAAGAATATAAAAAGCTATATGAGGCGACCCGTCGTCGCGCCCTCAAACCAAAACGCAGCCGCTATAAATGGGAAAGCGAGCAGCTTCACGACTTCGTTCTGTTCATGGCGAATACGGGCCTACGGCCCGATGAAGCCTACCGCCTTGAATATCGTGACGTTGCCGTTGTCGAGGACGAGGCCACGGATGAAACGATCCTTGAAATTGAAGTGCGCGGTAAGCGCGGTGTCGGCTATTGCAAAAGCATGAGCGGCGCGGTCAGGCCATTCGAGAGGCTGATGGAGCGGAACAATCCGGCTCTCACCGATTTGGTGTTCCCGAAAACCCACCGGGAATTGTTCAATCGCATCCTCGATGAGGAAGGTTTGAAATTCGATCGGGACAACAATCCCCGCACAGCCTATAGCCTACGCCACACCTACATATGCTTGCGTTTGATGGAGGGGGCGGACATTTATCAGATTGCCAAGAATTGCCGCACATCCGTTGAAATGATCGAAAAATATTATGCCTCCCACATTAAGAACAGGCTCGATGCTGCGTCTATTAATGTTCGTAGAGTTACTCCAAATAAAAACAAGGGAATTTGAATATATAATATGTATAGTATCAAAATTTTTCTTGGATTATTGTTTCATCGAATGTATAGATTGTTCGATAAGCGGGCGTGGCGGAATTGGTAGACGCTGCGGACTTAGATCAAACTTGAGTGCTCTGGCGGGAAACCTCAGATGCAGAACTGCTCAAATTCGGGGAAACTTGTAAAATAGCAATCCCGAGCCAAGCCCCAAATTGGGGAAGGTGTAGAGACTAGACGGGCAGCACCTAAGCCCCGGACTCAGGGTTCAGGGTAAGGTGAAGGGATAGTCCAGACCACAAAAGCGCACCCTTGATAAGGGTGCGTTGCGGCGAAAGTCGTAGCTGGTATGAAAATCCGTTGACTTTATGTCGTGGGGGTTCAAGTCCCCCCGCCCGCACCATTCCAAAATGCAGCGATTAGTGTTTCTTGCAGATAACCGCCAGGTTGAGTTGGAATGCGCAAGGAGCATTCGGAGTATCTGTCCAAAATTTGCCGTCCAACCGCGCTGATGTACAGCCGGAATCCTCAGCCAGACCGCGCGTCTTGTCCTTGTTGCAGAGCAAGACGGAACTATGCGCACCTTCCCTCCGAGCCATCACAACATAATCGGTTAGGGGTTTTAGCAAATCCGGATTTTGCTTCGTTGCTTCTTTAAGTAAATCCGCGCCCGCCATGGTTTCTGGTGGGTTTCCGAACTTGATAAGTCCCTCCAATGCGCCGGCGACGTAGCCCAGGCTTACGGCCTTATCCGCCAGTTTTTCATCCTCAGAGCCGAAGCTGCTGGCACATGACGCGAGAAAAAATACAGCAACGGCACATACGAACAGCGGCCCGCGTTTTGTCAATTTCATGCCGCGCTCCAAAATATCAATTCATTGCTAGCCAGGGCTTCGCCGGTATCAAGGTTGCCGTCGGGAATCAGGGCAAGAGCCTGATCGCGTTCTTCCTGGTTCGGCGCATGAAGGGCTATGCCGATATGCGACCAAACGGTAACGATTGAACCAACCGCCCGGTCGAAAATATCGCTGTAGTGCATCTTGCCTTCGGGCGTATCCAGATTTTCGATGAAAGTCATATCGACTCCTTCGGTTGACGGATAGGCCACGCCCTGGGACGCAAGGAGATGGCGGGTAAAGGAGAAGAACGATCCTAAATCATCAATTGTATCGACGATGCGCCTGAAACCGGTGTTCCACCGGTCGAACTCTGGGGGATCATTCGCTACATCGTCCGGGTACGTCAGTTCGAGCATTTGCTGCCATAATTCTACGACATCTGTGTTCAAGCGGCCTTCATCTGTTGAACATTGAGTGATGTTGACCCTGAAGTAATCTGCCAGCCCAAGCTCACCAAGGTTACGGCGGTGCCAAATAAAAGCATCCTGATTCATTTCGCAGGTACGGTGCTGGGTCTTGTTCTGTTCGTAGGGGCCAACCCGCGCCTGGACGATCGGGTGAATCGTCAAGTCAGTCGCCACATGGGCGGCATATCCGAGAATCCAGGCAAGGCATCGGCTGCGGGCTCCACCGGGTTCGTAATCTCGCAATATACGAACACCATTCCTGATAACCTCTCCGGTCTCCCGGTAGTGCATTTTGTCGGCCCATTCTGATTGACCGCCGAGATAGGGGTAGTCGGGGCCGACCGCTCCCACTTCCACGAACGGTATGAACTGGGTAATCGACATTTTGTCTGCCGCCGTCAGGCCTTCGACCTCGCCTAAGCGTCCAAGAGCCTCCGCCGCTGCCGTGATGTGAGCAAACCCGCCCGCCATAATCTTTCACCTAGATTGAGATTTAATGGTTCCAGACTCTACTCGCCTATCGCTACTACTGGAAGAAATTCCATCACAACGTAAAGCTATCTTGGATCGCAACTCCAACCTAAATTGCCCCCGCATTTGCCGATTTTGGTCGGAATGGCTCAGCTATCGAGACTTTACAAGCGGCAAATCAAAACGTAGAATGTTCTCTCAATGTTCTTTATCGAGTTTGGCGATAATATGGTATTATCCTTGTTCGTCAACCCCCAGATATAGCGAGAATTACAATGGCGAAGGGTAAATCATCAGGTGGATCGCGCACTGTCAACAAAAGTGCTGTGACGGGTCGTTTCGTTGCAAATAAGACAGTGAAGTCCAGCCCGAAGACCACCTACAAGCAGACCGTGAAGAAGTGACACAGAGCGGTTCTGATTAATTCAGTCGCGGCGCACTTAATAAGTGGATAGCCGGGGGATATTGGATGAGCGTGTCGCGACCCGATTATACTGACCTTCGCATAAGGCACCTGGATATGATCCAGGGGGTGATCTCCCGCATGTCCATGAATAGCGGGACAATCAAGCGGTATGCCGTCGTGATTTCCGCCGCCGCAGTATCTTTCGCAAAATTCGCAAAAGAGCCGATGATTCTCTGGCTTTCGATGACTGTCGTTATCCTTTTTGCCCTTCTCGACGCACGGTATCTACGGTTGGAACGCTGCTATCGGGATTTGTTCGATATTGTCCGCACCGAACCTGCGAGCAAAAAACCGGACTTTAGGCTGACACCCGCTCAGGACGGTCACAGCATTTGCGTGGTTTTATACTCATGGTCAGTTCTGGGGCTTTACGGGGCCATGATCCTATTTATGCTCGCCGCTATTCGTTTCGTTGGAAAATGAACCATGTCGGTAGAATTTAATTCCCTTATGATCCCGACAAAGCGACGAGTCTTTTTCTCTTTCCATTATCAACAGGACGTTTGGCGCACGAACCAGGTGCGTCAATCTTGGCGGTATCAGCGCGAGGCTCAACGCGAGGCATTCGGGTTTTTCGACGGTAGCTTATGGGAAAGCAGCCAACGAAAAGGCGATGAAAGTCTGAAATCCCTCATTCGGGAAGGAATGAAAAACACGTCAGTGACTTGTGTTTTAAGCGGCTCGCAAACCTATTCACGCCGATGGGTTCGCTATGAGATCGCCCGCAGCCTTGTCAAAGGCAACGGGTTGCTTACCGTCAATATTCACAAGATGGCGAACCAACAAGGCTATGCCAGTGCGCAAGGGCCGAACCCGCTTAGTTGCATGGGAGTTTATCGTACCGATGACGGTCGTTTCTTGATAGCCGCCCTCGATGGAAACAATAGATGGGTGAGTTACGGCGACTATACGCAGGCCATCGAGCTTCCCGCTGGTTGGGCAAAACCCACTTCGCGGGATGTTATTCCTCTTTCTCGGTACGGTCAGACCTATGACTATATTGACCAAGCTGGCAGAAATAATTTTTCTGATTGGATTGCATTAGCAGCGAGTCAGGTTGGGCGTTAATGGCGTATTTAAGGGAAAGAGAAGTTTATCGGGCTGCGCAACGGGTCGTCAGCGCGCGTTCATTCACCGTTGCAGCAGAATCCATTCTCAACGAGCAAATCGATCCGAGAGAGCAGCATTACGACATTTTTCTGTCTCACTCTGTAAAAGATGCCGACCTCGTGTTGGGGGCAAAACAGATATTGGAAGAATTTGATCATTCGGTTTACGTAGACTGGATAGACGACCCTCAACTTGACCGTTCCAAAGTTAATCGCAAGACCGCTGCAGTTTTGCGGCAGCGGATGAAATGTTGCGATAGCCTTATTTATCTCCACAGTCGGAACTCTGGAAACTCGAAGTGGATGCCATGGGAATTGGGATTCTTCGATGGCTTTAAGCAGAATGTCGCAATTCTTCCGGTGCTGACCGACGACGAGAAAGAATTCAAGGGCCAGGAATATCTTTCCCTTTATCCGTACGTTGATATTGAAACTATAGACGGGAAAGAAGGCCGAAAGGCGGTTTGGGTGAACCGTTCTGCGAACCAGTATCTCAAATTTAATTCCTGGAAGCAGGGGAAAAGAGCATGGCGGGGCGTGACCCTGTAGGTTTCTGAAAATTGTGCGCGTACTTACGCGATTAACTTACCGATCGAGACCTGCCAACTCCGCCGCTAATTCGCGAAGGCCGATAACTTCCACATCCGCAGCTTTCGGGAAACGATCCTCTCCGGGGTAAACGATGAAGGAGCGTCCCGGCTTTAAATCCTCACGCGCATGGTGAAAGCCCTTCTCAAGTTTGGGAGCGAGGCTGCGCTTAACTTCTATGGCCCATAATTCCCCGCCGGGCAATTCCAGCACCAGGTCTATCTCTGCGCCGGCAGACGTTTTGTAAAAGCTGGCTAATGTGCGTGATGGGGCCGCGCCGATAAGGTTTTCGATCACAAACCCTTCCCAACTGCCTCCTGCGACCGGGTGGCCTAAAACTGATTCCTGATTGTCGAGGCCGAGCAGCGCATGAACAATGCCGCTGTCCCTCACATAGATCTTCGGCGATTTCACAAGGCGTTTGCGGACATTGGCATGAAAGGGTTCAAGCCGCCGGACCAAAAGCAGATCGACCATCAAATCGAGATAGCGGCTTACGGTCTTGCCATCGACCGCCAGGCTTCGCCCAAATTGCGCGGCATTGAAAATCCCGCCTTGTGCATGGGCGAGCATCGTCCAGAACCGGCGCAGCGTTTCAGCAGGAACACGCGGGCCTAATTGCGGGATGTCACGCTCAAGGTAGGTGCGGATAAAATCCTCGCGCCAGATTGCGCTGGCCTCATCAGTACCGGCCTGAAAACTGTCCGGAAACCCGCCGCGAATCCAGAGCCTGTTCATGTCATCCGGGGCGGCCTCAAGAACGTCCAGCGGATTGAGATAAACATAAGCAATGCGACCGGCGAGGGTTTCTCCCGATTGCTTGAGCAAATCAATGGACGCTGAGCCAAGAAACAGGAAACGGCCCGCCCTGATATTTTTACGTCGGCCTTTGTCGATCAGCCCACGCAAAGTTTGAAACAGTTCCGGGACACGCTGGACTTCATCCAGGATCACCAGCTTATCTTCATGTTCCGATAGATACAGGGCTGCGTCGGTTAGCCTCTCCCGGTCTCCGGCATCTTCAAGATCAAGATAGATGCTCTCCCGCCCCTCACCGATTTGTTCGGCGAGCGTGGTCTTCCCAACCTGCCTCGGCCCCAACAAGGCAACGGAAGGAAATTGGTCAAGCCTGTCTAGCACTGTCTGTAATTTACGACGCTCAATCATCCTTGCAATTATGCCATATAATACCGTAATTACAAGGATAATCAGAGTTTCTGATAAACCATCCCTGCAAATCGACCATAAAAATCCGGATTTACTAGGATAATCAAAACCGGGGATAGCTTTTATGTTTCAGCAAAAATGCTTAGTCAGGCTGTCTGAAATTGATAAAAATTAAAGTGCTCTGATCGACGCACCAGGAATCATGTTCTTCTAATGTTCTCGTGAATGTGTTATGGTTTTCGTCCTTTCAAATCTGTCAAAGGTGACGAGAAATGGCACGTAAGCGCATAACCGTAACGCAGGAAAACGACTCAGGACGCAATCTCGATTTTCACGACAATTATTCCGGTGCGGATATGACACGCGCCCAATTCGTCAGTAAAATCGAACAAGGCGAATATCCCAACTATCACGTTCGGGAAATCAACGGGGTCAAAACCCCCGTTTCCAATCCAGACGATAAAAAGAACAACAATCTCGATTAACGTCTGACAGCAGGAGGGGGGAATGCGCGCCATTCCCATTCAACGATCGCGGGTCTTAGTCGGGGCCACCATGGCCCTGACCGCCTTATTCATTGCAGGTATCGCCACGCCGGCATTCGCTGACAGGCCGGTCATCGTGGCGCAATCTACGTCGCCATCTGCGCTCACTGACGATGAAGTTAAAGAGTTACTTATTCGGCAATCGCTCGCCGGTTATCCCGGCTCCTGCCCGTGCCCTTACAATCGTGCAAAGAACGGCAGCAAGTGCGGTCGCAGAAGTGCCTATAGCCGCCCAGGCGGATATGCCCCCCTTTGTTATCCCGAAGATATAACGCCAACCATGATCGAAAATTTCAGAGCGCGGCAAAACCGTCGCTAGTACCAGCCATCACTTTTAATTTTAACAAGAGCCTATCTTCTAGCATTACGTGAAATGCGGTATAGTTGTAGCCGGGCCAGTTTAATAGGGGGGAAGCTATGCTCGACCATCCCATTATCGGCGTTGCTCTCGGATTGATATTCTTTTACGTGGTTTTGAGTTTGGTTGCTTCCGCTGTGCAGGAGTGGGTCGCCAGCATTTTCGGATTGCGCTCAACAAACTTGAGTGCCGGAATCAAACGGCTGGTTGGGGACGAGTACGCGCAGAAGGTCTACGCCCATCCGCTTATCAAGAATCTGGCGAAAGAAAACAAACTTCCCTCCTATCTTGCCCCGGAAACCTTAAGCGCGGTGTTGCTTGAGGTTATCGCCAAAGATAATGGCGGAAAATCTTACGTGGCACACACGGCGGATGAAGTCCGGGATCTGGTCGGAAAAATCGACCAGAACCATCCCCTCCGCGCGATCCTTGACGCTCTGGTGACGGACGGCGAAGACGCCGCCGGGGTATTGAAAGACAAACTTGCCGGATGGTTTGACGAAGGCATGACCCGCGTTTCCGGCTGGTACAAACGCCAGGTCAAAGTCATCATTTTCTGCATCGCTGGTGTCGTCACGATTGCAACAAATGCCAACTCCATTCATATGGCGGAAGAGCTCTGGACGAACGATGCTCTCCGCACGGAAATCGCCGCGCAGGCGCAGGCCGCATCGGGAAAGGGCGATGTCTCTGAACTCAAAGCTAGCAATTTAGACAGCCTTAAATCCTTCCCCATTGGCTGGAAGGGCGAAACATTTTCAGAGAACGTCAAAATGTTTTTTACAAACTGGGAATGGCTAAAAGCCATTCTCGGCTGGTTGATCACCATTGCGGCTGTGAGCCTCGGCGCACCCTTCTGGTTCGATTTACTGGGGAAGGTATCCAACCTGAAAGGCTCCGGCGGCAAAGCAACTGAAAAGACGAAAACCTGACAGGGGAAAAGGCATGAAGCTTCGCACATTTTTCGGGGCTTCGGCCCTCGCGCTGGTCGTTTCCGCCAGCTTGTCAAACCCGGCGGCGGCGGAGAAATTCACCTGCGAAAGCGATCGAGGTGAGTCACCTTACGCAATCGCCGCCACGCCCGATCACGACCATGATCGCTACGCCCCCAATCAGAAAGAAATCATCAAACGGTTCGGGGCTTATGTTTCATCCTTTGACGGCGATGATGATGACGATGGTGATGGCAAAGGCGATCTACTCGCCGTGCCGCAATGGGTCGCATACGAATTGAAGGGCCTCAAGCCAAAGGCCAACGGCGAATTCGAGGAACCCGACATCTCCATTAACAGGCCGAATGATTGGTACAAAGAACCGAAGTTTGCCTTTCTCTGGACCGACCGGGCGGGCGTCACCAAAAGCCGCATCGACAACAGCTATGATGGTATCGGCAGTATCTGGAATCGCGGGCATCTCGCCATGGCAGATCATGCACAGCGCATTTCGTGGCAAGCCTCCTGCAATACTCATTTCTTCTGGAATGCTGTGCCCCAGGCCGCTGATATGAACCAGGGGCCGTGGCGGCATTTGGAAGATTACTCCGCCGCCGCATCGAACAAGTATGAACGGCTTTGGATCATTGCCGGGTCTGTCATTGAAAAAGGAAAGCCCATCGGCTTCATCGGCGAAACGTCAAAGGGCGAAGTCCCCGTCGCCGTCCCTCATGCCCTGTTCAAAGTGATCGTGCGCGAAACCGGCAACGGCAAGGTCGATGCGCTGGCCTTTCTGTTCCCGCAAGCCTACGCGCCTGGCGCAGACGGGCAGCCACGGCCCACCGAAAAATGGGTCAACTGCAACAAGGCGAAGGGGAAGGGGAAGGGGAAGGGCCATGTCTATGACCACAAGCCGCGCCTGAAAACCGTCGCCGAAATTGAAAATATGACGGGTCTGACGTTCTTCCCCGGTGCCGCTAACCGGGAAGAAATGCGCACAAGGCAGGCAGCAGCACTTTGGCAGGTCGAAGAAAAATTCTGGGACCCGAAAGGCTGCGCCGGACAACGGTACGTTCCGTAATGCGATTTTGATTAACGATCTAAGACAACTCTAGTTGAGAGTTTGGATATTTCCTCGGTATGCCATGAATGAGCATGAACCAATCGTACCGAATAAGGTCTTAAGCACTAATTTCCGGTGCTCTCTACCCTTGGTGTTGGGAATAGCCGCTGCATTCTGCGGCATATTCCTGATGGGGTGGTGGGAACTGGATCACGCGGTGGTTCAGTTGTTGTCGGGAAGAATTGACTATTCAATCAACCTAATACCGACAACAAAAGTTCACGTTGAAGCGCGATACGGTGTGGCGGCGTCCTTCTTATTTTTATTGGCTGCTGGAACTGCGGCCTTTGCCCAGTCCTGGCGGCAAATGAATCTTAGCTTTGCGGACAATGAGATATTCTCCTTCACGCAAGGCAAACGTAACGCGCGAGTATTCATTTTTTGGGCCGCACTAGTGCTTGGCTTGACCGTTTTCGTCATCGCGCAATTCAGCAGTGGTGGATTGCGAGAAACGCTGGTTCCAGATGCATTCAATTTCACGCTTGGCAGATGTTCTTCCCATGGCTGTGTCTTAGGAGAAGAAATCCCCAAAGGAATTTCATTTCTTCAATTAATTGACCAAAAAATTATCGCAGCAAATTTTCTTTCATCATTAGTTTCTGTGTTTGTTGCGGTTGGAGCCTGTTGCCTGGTTATTCAGAGCATGAATATCCCCATCGAAGACAAAAATGTAGCTAGAGACACATTCGCAAGGCTGGCTCAACGCTGGAAAAATCATCTTTACTTTGCTTCGCTCTTTCTAGTTGCGGGTATTATTGAGATGTCAGCGTGGCGCAATTGGCCCGCCGCTTATATGATTTCAACAGACCCTGCAGCAGCAGCGTTTCAAACGGCTGCAAACGGCACCGTGTTAATGCATGGTTTGATATTTACAATCACTCTGTTCGCCATCTTCATGCCGGCGGCAACGCTCATGAATGACGTATACACAAGGGTGGGCCTTGAGAAAAAAGAAGATGGAACCTCTGCCATATCACCGCTGAGCGATTTTAGAAATTTGTTGTCTTTGAAAGAAATCACAAAGAGCGGTTTGGCAATTCTGGCTCCTGTAATCAGTGGGGCCGCTCCTATTTTCGTAGACTTTATTGAGAGTATAATTATTGGTGGTAAATAAATCTGGGGGGCTAAAGTCAAGTTGGCTATCAATATTTCGTCCCTCAAGGAGCTGAAATATGATGTTAAAGATTCAAAATTTTATCGCAGTAGTACCGATGCAGATTCTGCGCATATCGGTATTCGCTGCCCTTCTAACTGGATGTGCGGTCAAGCTCGCCCCCGACTATGATAAGTCGATCGTCGATGGGTTGATAAAGGCCAACGTCGAGACCCTTACCCTGATGGCTGGCATCTCTAAAGGAGCAGACAAGGCAACGTTCACTGACCGAGAGGAAATCTATAATAAGATTATTGGTCAGTTTGATGCCCTTCTCGCTCAGGTTGCCGCTAGACCTGAACCACGGTCGCTAGTTGCCGAGTGGTTTGGTCTAGGCACTACCAGTGCGAAGAGCAGGAACGATATTGCCGGTATCAAACGGCTAAAGGCTCCAAGCGAAGAAATTTTGCTGGAGATTGTAAGTACGCTGAGCCGGATGCGAGATACCGATAGAAAGGGGACGCTGGACGAAAACAAGATGACAGGGGACGGAGGATTCCCAAACTCATACAAAATCTCGTTTCAGCAAGTCTTTACCTATGAGAAGGCACTCGAACGCTAGTTTTTGGAGGAAATGAGATGACAATTGATATCCAAGACTTAACCAAAACGATTGTTGGTTCTCTCACTGGATTGGTCGAGGGCGATATAACCGACTATGTGGATTTCGCAGAGAAACAAACCAAGGCTCTGGCAAAACAGGCAGCATGGATCGCATCAACTGCTGTTGTGCCATTCGGAACCGAGGGTGGATTTGATGACCGTGAAGAACTTGATTGGTTTCTTGAAAACCTTGAGAAAATGTCGAGTAATTTTGTCAAAACGATCATCGCTTTGACCATCATAACCTTAGAAAAAGCTTGGAACGCCATCGTCGGTGCAATTTGGAGCGCGATCAACGGCGTTGTACAGCCTGTCCTTGGGGTCGCATTGCCTGTACCTGGTGCGCGAATTTAATCTCTGATATGCCGCATGTCTGGATTCTGAACATGGCACCGTAGTGGACACTTGTGTCTGTTGAATTCAATAAATCGCAATCCTATTTTTATTCATTAATAAATATTAACCATATTGCTCTACAATTATTAAAAACGGAGGAATATGGCTGTAAATCTGATTGCAGACTGGAATAAACATGCCTTCCCGGATGATCGTCCGGCGAAGGAAGAACTCTGGGCGGAAGAAGCCGAACGTCGCCGTGTCGAAACCCGCCGAGAAGTCTATCTCGAACAAACCACCGATCTTCGTATCCGCCGCCATACGAGCGACAGAGATCAACGCGCTGATGCCAAAGCCGCGAAGGATCAGATGCTCGATAACATGATGTTCCTCGCCGTCGGCAGCCCGGCCTACATCGAGGCTTATAACAACAAGCTATCCTTCACCATCGACGGCAAAGATTTTGAAATCACCCAGGGCGAATTGCATGACCGCGCCAAACAGCGCGCCGAGGATCTGCAAGAGCAGATCAACGCCGCGAAACGCCGTGGTGCAAGTGCCGGGGAAATCACCGGACTGCAAGGGAATTTGGATGATGTTCTATTTGTAAGGGATACGACCGACCCAAGGCGTGACAAGGTCACGGGTGAAGATCATCAGGCCCTACAGACCGTGTTGCAGCGTACACCGGTACTGACAGGGCGGTCAGCAGTGACAGAAAACGACGCAGCCCTTGGACGGGATTCTGGCAATCAGAAAACTCAAGCGGCGGACATGTCTGCCCGCATGGACCACGATGCGGCAGGGAATGGCGTAATAGCGGGGTGGGCACAAGCTGAAAGCCGAGCATCCTTTGCCGGTACGATGGACGATACGGTGGGTAATAACGCAGCTATGTCTTTGACGGCTTCATTCACTCAGGCGGCTGAAAATACTCCTCCGCCAGCCGATATGCTGGACGATGACCAAGTTGCATCGGTGAACCTTCACCGCACGACCGGGCTCGATCTGTAATCGTGCGCAATCAGAATAACCAACTGATTTTATTTCAAAAATTTCAAGTAATTTGCATATTTATCAAATAATATGTTAAATATACATCATATTAAAAGTAATATTTATGAAAGGTTAAGTAATGTATAGTTTTTGTAAAGATGTTATTGGATTGGGGCGGTGTTTTTTAAAGGCAGCTACCGGTCGTGCGAATGATAGGCTAAGCCCCCATATGAGCATGCCTGGAGCGTTTACCGCCCGCCTGTTCCTGGGGTCCGTAGTAACCATGATGTCGGTACCCGTGCAATTCGCGATTCTGAATGCGTTGGTTAGTTCCGAAGCTTATGCCGCAAACTCTTATGGGGCTGCGATGCTTATTGCTGCTGCCGGAGGTGCAATGATGGAAACAGCTTATAGACTACCTATCGCAGGCTATAACGCAATTGTTGCCGACTGTTGCAAAATCTGAATCAGCATTAATTCTCGCTGGTTGGCACAGGATTTTCCGCGACCCTATCGATCAGATTTTCGACCGCCATACGGTTTCGCGTATATAATTGCCGGTGATTTCTATTGGCGACAAGTAGGTGAAGCAACGGAATCACGAAGCCTATGACGATAGCCACCATGAGCAGAATCAACACGATATTTGCAATGCCTTCACTCATCATGATCTGGCTCCCGAATTTGTTCTGATATATGGTGGTACATGTCTGCGTCGGTACCTTCGTCGTCTGCTCTCTTCTGAATTTTTCCCGCGACATATTCACCGCCGCCGGTGACAACTGCCCCTGCAAAAATGATGGCGGCGAAGATCGCCAACCCGCCCGTTGCGGTAATTGCCGCAACGACCGCGCCTCCTATGATGGTAGGACCGAGCGGACGGGTTATTCCCGTAACCTGGTCGGCTCTTCGTATTTGTCCCTTTGCGCCTTGCCGACAATCCAGTTCTAATTGATAGAGCGTTTCCTTTGACACCATTCGCAATGCTGGCGGACCACTATTTACCATTTGAATGAAACGTGCCCTGGCTTCTGGAATGGCAAGCAGTCCGGAGCTTTTTAGAGCGTCTTTGTCAACTAACTCTAACGCTCGCTTTTCGGTGTGTGCGGGAACAAGTTCTCCCCTCCCTTCGTCGGAAGAAGGGGGATCACCATTTCCGTTCGCTTTCTTTCCCATCTTTGTGACCCTGCTCTACGTGATTGGGCGCATTATCAGTGAAGATCACTTCTGATTAAGGACTGACAGCACCCATTGTGAAAACTCAAACCGCGCCCCGCTCCGGGCAATGCCGGTTGCCCCGGCGGAAGCCGTGACCAGCATCCGGTAATCGCGATTTCCTAAAAGCCCTTCGGCAGGTCCGTTTCCGGGATCGGCGACAATGGTCATCAAGACCCCGCCTTCGGCTTCGCCTTGCAAGGCAATACGCTCATTCAGGTCGCGTTCGGCAATGCGCAGTCCTTCATTGAACTCGTTGCACCTGATGCCCTTCTCAACGCCGTCGATAAATTGCTTGGCGACTTCATCACACTCGGCGAGGGCTTTTTCCCGGTCAAAGCGGTAGCGCGTCACGGTCGGCGGCCCGTCTTTGCGATGATCGTTGATTTGAAGATTTCGGCCCTTGGTCGCGATACAGAATCGGGTCGATTTCGTTCCCAAGGGGCGGTCACCCTTGATGACATACCAGTGCTTCAGATCCGGCGTTGCCGTCACCATTTCCGCGACGAAGCCGACCTTGCCGCCCTCTTTCAGGCTGATGCCCACCGCATCCATACTGGCCACGATCTTGTGGCCTTCGGCCTTGAGAGCGGCACTTAGCCCTTCGGGCGTGTCGCAATGCCCCACGTCGAGCGCATAGGCCGACACAGGCCACAAATACAGCATGGAAAGAATGGGGATGATTCGGCAAACGCCGGCACATCGAGGCGGCGTTTTGCCCCGGCCTAACGAAAGGGAACCTTTTTGATAGTATTTTCATAACCACATGATTTTCAAGAAAAATAGCGGGGGACAGGTTCCCGATGATGACGAAAAACGGTTCTGAAAGCCGTGTTCAAAAAGGTTCCTTTTTGAAAAGAAATAACGCACGGGAAACCGCCGAAATTGCGCATCCCCATACCATCGTATGACCCCGTTGAAGGGGGGCAACCTCCGGTCAAGACTAAACCTATGAAAGTGGGGTATGCGAGGGTATCAACCGTCGATCAAAATCTGGATTTACAAATCTCTGCGTTGGAAAAAGCCGGCTGCGGCGTAATCTATCGGGACGAAGGCGTGTCCGCGATCGCGCCTGAACGACCGGCATTAAAGGCTGCATTAAACCGTTTGCGGCCTGGCGATACGCTGGTCATCTGGAAGATGGACCGCGCCTTCCGCTCCCTGATCCACGCCCTCACTATGCTGGAAGAACTCGACCGGCAGGGTGTGGAGTTTCAATCTCTCACCGAGGAAATAGACACGCGAACCGCCCTGGGCCGGTTCGTCTATCAGGTACGCAATGCCTTCGCCGAACTTGAACGCGCCTTGATTTCGGAGCGCACGAAGGCCGGTATGGCGGCAGCCGCTGCGCGGGGGGTGACGCTGGGCCGCCCCCGGAAATTGACGGAAGACCAGATCGAATGGGCGAGGCGAGAACTCGCCGCCAAACGATCGACCGTCACTGCTTTGGCGAAGGGGTTAAATGTCGCGCCGCTCACGCTATCACGGGCAATAAAACGGAAGGCCACTGCATAGACATCGGCAGCAGCTTCTAGGAGGGGTGGTCGCAGCCGCAAAACTTATCCAACAACTTTTGGCTCATCAGCCAAAAACTGCTAGCCAACATCGATCCTTTAGTAGCGACTCCCGCCAATCCACACAAATCGCAGATAAGTGCCGTAAGTTTAAACAAAAAGAAAACGGGCGTTACGAAATGACCGTATTTTTTTCGAATCTCGCAATATTTTAAGTCACTGCAAATTCGTCGTTCCCATTCGTCACGATTTCGTTCCAGGAACTCCAAAACCCTCTGCTTGAATTCTTCTTCATCTGGCGGAGGGTCTGTCGGTTCCTTTCCTGTCACCAGAGGGCACAACTCAGCATATGCAGCCTCGTAGACGAGCCGTTGACCTGCTTCAAACTCATGACCTAGCGCCTCATTTGGCGATAACAAATCAAGGTTAATTATCGGGATTTCTGGTTCGCGTTGCTCTGCCATAACACGCTCCTCATACAACCGAAAAACGAAGATTTGTATACTGGGGAGATTTTTAATTATATTCAATCAACTTTTAAAAAAATGAGTAACTGTGAGTTGTTTTTATATAAACAAAAAAAATACTTGATAATATAAATTATATTTATAATATGCCCGTATACACAAATATATTTATAAAGGTTATTGAATATGAATAAAAAAATAAATAAATATTTTAATAAAAAATCATTTAATAGTTTTGGTTCAGGTGCTGGAGCGGTGGGATTTTCTGCATTCGCGGTAATAGATATTTCTGCCGCTTTTTTATTCGCCTCAACATGGTGGGCTATACCAGGGCTGTTGCTTGCGGCATGTGCAGTGGGGCAGGCCAATAAATGGCAGGAAGAAGCCACTGGCACCCCCCTCTGGAAACCCCGGCTTGGCAAATATGGATTTGGACTTTAGCTACTAGTTCACATAGGCTTAAGGTAGAGAGAGGTTCGAATATCTACCTGCGTGGGTGCCAATGGGGCCCCGGTCAATGTCGTTGAAAAGTGCAGTAATTGCGAAATAGGTCGCTCCGCGCCTTATTGGAGGGGCTCAGGGATTGTTCTGACTAGGAATCGATACAATTGCCGACCGTTCTTGTGTGCTAAGGCTGCATAGATTCCTCAATGATTTTGAGATGTTTCGCGTGTTGGGGCAACGTATGCAGCCCATAAGAAAAGGTGTGATTTTCTCCCAATGCTAACGGTTCAGTTGATTAAATTTTCTTCGATGCAATGGCGGGGCCATAGGATAGGGGCCATAGGATAGACGTTGCTTGGAGGATATGGGCTTGTGCGAACTGAACGCAGCGGCATCTGTTATAACAGTATACGAAAGAGTTCCTGAAATAATTAAAGAATACCAGATGTTGATTGCTGGAATTCTTGCCTTAACTGGTACCCTTCTTACTTTTATGGCTGCCTGGAAGTCGTTAAACTACCAGAAAAGGCGTGCATATCGTGAAAACGAAGTTGCGCGAATGATTACCCTGACATCTTCATATTTTGAAATTTCCTCATTGCGAGATGGCGTTGGGTTAATAAATTCCTACATAGAAAATATTGATGAAAATGAATCCCCTGCTGCATTGAGGGAAATCATTTCGAAAATAAATGCCTTATCCGTTCCGGGTATATTCGTTTTTGATCCCCAGAGACTGAGCCCTCTTTTGCTGGAAGAAGTGATTCTAGTTTCTAATTGTAGGGTACAGCTTGTCTTGTTGCGACAAAAAGCAAAAAGCGCAGAGGCCCGTCGCGCATTTGTACGTCCAGCAAATCAACCTTTTCTACCAGAAATATTTGACGACCATGATCCGCTTATGGATACTTTAGACGAGTTGGGTGAGCATGCTGCTGACTTATTCTCTCACCTAGTAAAATTGGAAGACTTAATAAAGTCAGCGATGGCCCGGCGGGAGGTTAAAAAAAATGATGAGAGCATCAACGAACGGCAATAAGCGCCTACTCCAAAAGTGGAGTAATATATCAAAAATCAAGCGCGATCATATTGTTAACGCGATTGCAAATGCGATTAATGATGGCTGCAGCAGTTTTTCTCCGAAGGAAGACTTTGTTGCTGTCTTGAGTTGTCGAGAAAGGGATGGTAGCTGCTGGATATTGTCGATTCGTGTTTACGATAAATATTATGTGCGATTTGAGTGCATTCCGGCAAACAAGGGTGATGTATTTGTTCTTTTGGATTTTGAAAAAACATCATTCTTTAAGAAGCAAGAAATAGAGCAACGCTTTACTGCATAAATTTCGTGCCTCTTTTTCCGTGGTATTTTTGAGATTGTCACTTACAAAAATTATCCGTCCTTCAATCTCCTTGCCGCAATATCTCTTCTGATGTGTCACTTCGGACGGCGCGTTTCGGGCCGATGCCGTTCCAGCCAAAGAAATCTTCCATCCATGCGACATCATCTTGTTCCGTCTCGTTGCCGACGATGACTGCATTAGGTGTCAGCATTGGCAGTTCAAAATTCGCATGACCCATGCCAATCGCATAGACGATCGACCGCCACAATTTTGGCATCGGCGGCTCCGCTGTGCGGATCGGGCTCTACTCGCCCGTCTGTCAGCTACGCTTCCTACCGGACTCCCCGAACCGCTGCCGGCGTTTCGGCCCTCACGGGTCACGATCCCTGCCGCAATCTGAATAGTTGAGCCATAGCCAATTTTTTGAGCCATTCAACTTCCACTAAAAGCGGTATATTCACAGCGAAAAGTTGGGAAGAGAAACGACCTGAAGGCGGGAATAGCTTGTCGAATTTTATCCACCATGACCTCGGAAATCGGAAACGTGGCGAAATTGTCGAGGTGACGCTTTCGGCTGCCGCCAATGTGCGGCTAATGGATAGTTCAAATTTTCAAAGTTACAGAAACGGGCGGCGGCATCGTTATAACGGTGGCTTGGTAAGACAATCCCCGTTTCACCTGCAAATCCCTAGTTCGGGGCACTGGCATCTGGCGATTGATATGCAGGGGTTGCGTGGATCAGTAAGAGCCTCCGCTCGCATCCTTCCGGGCCACCTGCCGGAAGTCCGCGAAGTCCCCTTATCCTCTGTCCCCAGTCTTGTACAACCGGAACCTCCCCCAGGCATCGCGCATCACACACGGGAGTATGACGTATTTATTTCCCATGCGTCCGAGGACAAAGAAGAGATTGTCCGCGCCCTCGCGACCGCGCTATCCGGGCAGGGCTTATCCGTCTGGTATGATGAATTTGAGCTTCGTATCGGGGACAGTCTTCGTCGGAAGATCGACCAAGGGCTTGCCAATAGCCGTGTCGGGTTGGTTGTCCTGTCTCATGCTTTCTTTAACAAGGGCTGGCCTAATTACGAGCTCGATGGGATCGTGACCCGTTCTGTTAGCGGCGAACAAATTCTTCTTCCCATTTGGCACAATATCTCCAAACAGGAAGTCATGGATTACAGCCCGTCTATTGCCGATAAAGTTGCACGCAGTACGGCAACCCACACCCCTGAAGAAATTGCTGAAGAAATCGCTGATTTGCTGCGGAGTTAAAAATCGGATGACGATGCATCTGTTCTTTCCATATATCGTCGCTGAGGGGCTCGATTTTTCGGGGTAATTTTCCCCGATTTTGCATTTCATCGCATTCAGCGGGCTTATATGGGCGAAAAAGCCCTGTTACGGCTGTCTCGCTCTTAAGGCCGTAACGCGCACTTGGAATTTGCTTGCCGATAGTAGCGATCCCGTGATTGCGTCATAGCGGCGTCATTGAAGGCGCGTTGCAGGTTGAGAATACGATTGCGGCGTTTTCTCTCCCGCCGATCGAGGTCGTCAAGGATCAGTAAAACCCAGAGCGGCAGGATGAAGATGTGCCAGTGAGCCTGGCGGTTAAATGCTTCGGTCAGATTGTCCATTTTCTTTTCCTCGGTTTGTCTTTTTTAGCCCCGGCTTGTCCGGGCCTTTCATGTGACTGAGGAATGCATGTCTCGTGATGGCTGCACCCGCTTCGGGCCGTAACGAAGTGAAGGAGGGCAGCCTTTTTGGTGCCCTTGCCGCCGTTAAGAACGTGACATGCGAATTTCGAGGATTGAAAGGCCTGGTAGGGCGGAGCGTAAGTCAAACAGGGAAACGGATGATCTGCCGTGACGTTTAAGCGTTCAGGTTACGCCACCACTTTCCGCGACTGGTTGCCAACTGCCTGTTACGCCCCGCCGGCACGGGCATGAATGCGGTCGCTGTATATTAGCCCGTCACCTTCTCGCGCTTTTCCTTGAATCACTGACGTCATCCTTGCCGCTTATCCGGCATCCATAGGGTCGTCTTCCGACGCGCTGTGGCTGGATTTCGGGCGGGTGTCCTGATCGTGCGCTTGATCGCGCGGACGATGCTTGTCAGGGCCTTCTAATCCGCTCCCGCATTGGGATTGCCTCATTCATTACGCCCAACGTGACCGCGCCTGCCGCTCCGTCAATGCCCGGCCCGCACCACCCCCTATGTATTCACTTCGAGGGGCCGTGTTGGGCATGACCGAACGGCTCTTAGCCCGGTCTAAAGCGAAGGCGTCATGAGGCAAACCAAACGGAAAGGAGAAGACCAATGACAAGCAAACGTAACGCAAATCGCAAAGAGCAGACCAAGGCCACCCAACCCCCGGCACTTATCGCCTTCCATGTCGCAGAGCGCGGCGAGAAATCCTACTGGACCCGCATCGGCGCGGCCTGGGATCACGATGACGCCAAGGGCCTGACGGTTCAACTCGACCTGGTGCCGGTAAATGGCGGGCGCATCGTCCTGCGGGAACCTGCCGAGGACAACGAAGCCGATGGCAGCGGGGAGGGCGCGTAACGCGCCCTTCCTTCTTATCCCCAGCAAAGTGCGCCCGTAAGGGCGCATTTTCTTCTCCTGATCTGATCCGGTCTCTAGGCTTTTGAATCATGAAAATGGACAAAGAGAGATTCGAAAAACTAACTGTAAAAGAAGGCTCGCCGACGCTGATTGCCTATCACGTCGCCGAGCAGGGGGAGGAACTTCTGTGGACACGCATCGGCACGGTTTGGGACCACGACGATTTTCACGGACTGACGATTGAACTTGATCTGATGCCGGTTAAGGGCGGGCGCATCGTCTTGCGGGAATGTATCGGCGACGATGAATAGAAAGACCGGCAGCAAGGGAAGAGACTACGCCTTCAAGATCAAATTGCGGGGAAAAGACGATGCGCCTTTATCAATACAGGAACTGCGTCAGGGCCTGTTCGACGCGGCCCGAAAACTTGAGCCATACGCGAAAGACTACCGTGCCAAATGGGTAACGCTTTATCTGACGGTTGTTGACCAAAACGGTCAACCGGTTCGGATCGACCCGCGTGGCGAATGGACCTTATTCCCCTACCAAAGTGCGGCAGACGAGCGAGATGTCTAACAGGCAGGTGTCCCCCGTTGTCTGTCTGGGTTAATCGTTTTGTATATCGTCAAATGATGATCCGAAATCCGCAAGCCCACACCGGTTCGCGTCGAGGTCTTCAATTTATCCCGCGTCCGGACGTTCGCCATATTGCTGGTCCGATTCCGCGTAGACAGGTGTTGTGGTATCGCCTCGCGCGGCACTCATGAGTTGGTCAAGCAATTGCAGGCGGACGAGCAATGCTTCGGCGGGTTTGCGTTCATACACGTCCGCCACATCTATACGCTGCCCGGCATAGCGGAAAATGATGTGAAACGAATTTCGAAAATATTTTTCATCTTTGAACTCGTTTCCTTGTCGCTGCGCCCGCTGATATTTCTCAATGGCGCGTTCTTGTTCCTTCTCCGCTTCATCGTGAATGCGGAAATCGAATTCATGGGGAAGTTTCGCGTCATAATTTCGAAATGCACCATGCGTCATCAACATGATCCGTGCGGGCTCAAACTGAACAATCGTCATTTTGCCGAATAACGCTGTCCCCCAGATACGCCGCGTCCCCCAGGTCAGGAAACAAAATGCGAGGAAGATCCCGAAAGCGATCAGGAAAGGCTGTCCGCCCGTCAAATGTTGCGAGAAAAACAACCAGCCCAACAGTATGAGTGCCCCCAGATTGACGAAGCCGCAAACATAATCCGTGAAATTTGCTCGGCGGGCGGTCAGGTGCCGCGCCTCAATCCGAAAGCCGGGTTGGCCTTGAAGCTGACTGGTCGGAGGCCATCCTTTTAGCGGGCTTTCAACATCCATCTTGCCTACCCCCATTTATCGTGCTTACCGGAAAACAGATCGTCTTCGTGATAAAGAACGCGCTCCAGCACCATAGGGTCGCGCCCGGCACGGATAATCAGTTGCCGGCGCATCCGGTCGTCACGTCCGAAGAACCGGCCTGCCTCCTCCGCCGTCATTAAGTCGTGAATTTCCGTGGCCCAGGAGTCTCCGCTTGCCCCCTTGGTCCTTTGATCGTGGGTCGTTTGCGTTCCCCGTCTAACCACCATCGAGGTTTTGCCAAGTCGCCGCGAAATGAAGTCGAGCGTGGTGGAATCGTTATTTCCGAAGAATTGCAGGGTTCCGGCATTGCCAAGGAATGTCTCCCACCCTTCCTTGTAGTCGCGCTTCAATTGCGTCAAATCTTGCAATATAGGCCACAGCTTGACGCCGAAACCGGCAATCTGGCCCGCCGCCGCTTCGATCTGGCGCATGTGACCAAGCGTGGCGAATTCATCGAGACAAAGCAGAACCGGTACGGCAGGTTTCCTTTGCTCTCGCTCCATCGCTTCCAACGCCAGATTGACGAACAGCCGGAACCACCGGCTGCATGTCGCAAGTCTGGCGGCAGGCAGACACAAATAAACCGTCACGCGGGAAGGGGCTGTTTTGAGATCAGTCAGATCAAAATCATGCCCGGTAAGGACGGATTGCAAACTCGGAAAATCAAGAAACTTGGTATGACGACGCGCGGTGGAAAGAACGGACCATCGCTCGTTCGGCGGCTTGTCAAAAAAATCCGATACCGCCGCTTGAAGGGCTTCGTTAATTGGTTCGTGACCCGCCTCAAGTTGAATTTCGACATTGTGCCGCATCTCGATTTCTAGGCCGTCCATGCCTTCGGCAGACTGCTCACCGTCGCCGATCGTCGTTCCGTTCATCAGCAGACGGCGCAACGTCACCAGATTGCGCATTCCCTCATGTCCGGGATAGGTCGCCACATGCAGGACAAGTCCCTCAATGAAGTTACGCGCTGAATCATCCCAATGCGGATCATTGCCGCCGGGGATCACAAGCGCGTCCGATATCAACCCGGCATCCTCGATCAATGTCGGGCTTGTCAGTTTCAGGATCGAGAGCGGATTGTAGGACGCCTTGTAGGGGGCGACCCAGGGGGCGGCGCGGTTAAACGGATCGAGGACATAAACCTTCTGGCCTAAACCTTCTGCGCGCCGACAGGCGGTGATACTCGCCAGTTCCGCCTTCGGGTCGATCGCGAGAACGCTTCCTTCATAAAGGATCAGGTTCGGGACGATGGTCGATACACCCTTACCGGCGCGGGAGCCCGCGACCGTTACAATATGGCGGTCGTCGGCAATGCCGATCACCTTGCCGCTAACCTTGCCGAGGAAAATTTTTGTCGGATCGTATTGGAGGGCTGCCGATTCCGCGATCGCATCGGGACGCGCCCAGGCGGCAAGTGGTGTCTTATGCTCATTCAGATTCCGGGTCGTAACCCCGCGTGGAAGGTCGTCGAGCAGCACCTTCTCATCCCCCTGTTTCCCGTCCGGTACAACTGAACATTAAGTCGTATGCCCGTATTCAATATCCATTTGCAGTGTATAAGAAATTTGCGATGTAAATCGAGTCCGAACCAATGGGTTATCAACCGTAAGGTGAGGGGAAGTTTGCCCGAAAAATGTGAGAACAATCCGTGCGAAACCCCATTCATCAGAGCATTCAGAGAATACATAAGTATGTAAATCGTCCAAATCCGTTGACTGGCAATCTATCCTTAATGATATTATGTGAAACTTAAGGTTGTATGGAGGGCGCACTTTTGGGTTTGGCGAGCAAACCCGTGCGCCGCTCTTGGGGGACAGCCTTCCCCCGCCGCCCACGGTACGTGGAGGGCATCCCCCTGAAACGGCCTGAATTGCCGTCGAGGCAACGCCAGGCCGTGGGTGCTCATAGCCGCTTGGGCCTAGTCACTCAAACGCCGTGACAGGCTTTATCAGCACCCGCCTCTTGTAGCACTGCGACAAGGGAGGGACGGGATGGCGATATATAGCTGCAACCTGAAAAGCATCGGTCGCACCACGCATGCGCCGGGAACCGCCGGTGCGCATATTCGCTATATCGCCCGTCCCGAAGCCGATCCCGTGATTCTTACCCAGCATATGCCAGCGGATGCAGGCGAGGCGCGGAACTGGATTGACCGCGCTGAACGATCTTCCCGGAAGAACGCTCGGATGCTGGATAAGATCAGGATTGCCTTGCCGAAGGAACTCGATACCGCACAGCGGTCCGAGCTTGTTCGCGAGTTCATGGCTGACCTGTCCGGCGACAACAAAGTGCCCTGGTTTGCCGGCATCCACCAAACCGGCAAGGACGCGCACAATCCTCATGTTCACATCGCCGTTCACGACAGGGACATTGAAACCGGTCGGCGGGTGTTATGCCTCTCCGATTCATCGCGCGATCGCATCAAGGCGGGCTTACCCGGACCAAAGGCCGTGGACTGGATCAGGGAGCGATGGGAGACCGTGTGCAACCGGTCGCTTGAACGGGCAGGCATCGACGAGCGGGTTGATCGCCGGACATTGGACGCGCAAGGGATCGACCGCAAGCCAACCATCCATATTGGCCCTCGCGCCAGCCATATAGACGGATTTGTGCGCCGTCCTTCGTCCGAAGCCCGGATCAACGGGTGCGGGCGGATTATCGACTACCCTTTCATCGACAAAGGACAAACCCGCCGCGAATTCAATGCGCATATCATTGATCAAAATCTTGAGCGCGTGATCCATTCGGACAATCCGATTGCGGCGGCCTGGGCGGCCTTTGAGAAAGACCAGCTTGCGAAAGACAGGGAATTGGAAAACCGGTTGGCGCGTGAAAATCACCGCCGCACGGCGGCGATGCGCAATGCTGCCAATGTTTTTAACGCGCAGATACGGCGGTTGCGCAAAGAGTCGAGGTTAAAACAACGGTCATCCGCCTCCAGGCTTCAGGAAAAGTATGCCAAATCGCGCACAGCGGTGAGTGAGCGTCAGCGGATTGAGCGGGAGCAACTTCAAGAACTCCAGGGGCGTTTCTATCGCCGGCTTGTTGCGATGGTCGATATTACGGGCACAACCCGGCGCAACCGAGAAGCCGCCCGCAAAGCTCTTAGTGCGACCCACAAGGCGGAACGGCAATCGTTGAATGAACGATACAGGGAATTGAAACGCTTTCAGGTGTCCGCGCTGAAAGATCGCTACGAAACACAAATTACCGAGGCGCATAATCGGAAGTTCAAACATATGTCTGCCTTACAGGAACGCCACAGCGAAGCCGACCGCTTCGCTGATTATGAACGTCAGGAGCGGGAAAACGACCGCGAGCAATCCCGCATTGTGACTGAGCGAAAGATTAAAGAATGGGAGACACGTCGCCGCACGTCGTTTGCGGCGCAGAGCGAAGGGAAGCAAGGTGATGGCAAGGCCAGTGGTGACGACGCATTGTCGAAAGCATTCAGCCGGGCGAAAGAACGTAAAGATGAACAAGAGCAGTCAAATAATCCGGGCCGGGAGAGAGGGAGACGGATGGATTGATCGCCGATCAATTCACGGGCTGACATGAAACCCCCGCAGCACCCGCTTGGACCGGCCTTCGATCGGGCGCGAAGTTCCGACGAGCAATGGCGGCAGCAGCAGCTTGCCGCCCTGACCCCCGAACAGCGCAAGGAATACGATCGGCGCACGATTGCCGAGCAAAAACAAATTGAAGCTGACAGGGATCGTATTGCCAAAGAAATGCCAAAGCGTGTCGAGACGGAAACGCAACGCCTACTGTCTGGTCGTCCGGCTCCCGAACTACGCCCGCATCAAAGTAAGACGATGAAATATCTACACGCAAAAAAACTGGCGCAGGGACGTGTAGAGCAATCTGCAAAAGTCGAGATTGAGAGAAAAGAGCTTGCCGCCAGAGACCGGCAGGATGGGTATCTGCGCCAGGCCGAAAAAGATCGTCAGGCGCAAAAACAACAACCGGAAAAAAAGGTCACTCAGGAGTTCAACAAGCAGGCTCAGAAACAGCACGACAATTCCCTGTCCCGCGCTTTTGAGAAAGCCAAACAGCGGCAGGACAATCAGCAGGAACAGGACCGCCGGAACCAGCAATCGCGTAATCAAAGGCCCGGTCGGGAACGTGGACCTCATTAGATCATTAAAAGAAAGCCGCTCCGGCTTTTCACAGGCTCAGAATCACCACCAAAGCAGGCCATGCCTTGCTTCTTTGGAGACATCGCGCCCCGGCCCCTTGTGAGGGCGACGATGGCTCCATACGAAGCAGGCAAAGAAAGGACACCGACCGCATTAAAATGCGCTCAGTGAGGCTCTATGGGGCGGGAAAGATCGTATTGTTTTGGGGGAGGGTTCGGGCGTGTTATGAGAGAGCAAAACCCCGATCATCCAGCCCGAAATTGGGCTTAAATTATACACATTTTCTTACACATACACAAAAATAATAAAAAAATATTGTTTAAAATCAATTAGTTATTTCTTTGTTAAAGGGACTTAAAATCCCTCGGCCTTACGGCCTTGTCGGTTCAAGTCCGACCGCCCGCACCATCCGCCTTCGCTTATGTAAGTATGCGCGAACAGTTATTTTGTTAGTGGAGGTTGCGCTTATGGCTCAACAAAAATCGCCCCTAGCTACGCTGGCTGCATTGGCGACGATCATCGCTGCCACGATTGCATTCATACAGTTTACTAGCGCAAAGCAAGATAGAAAGCCTGCGTCGGCAAACGTAAAAGCGGACGGTGATCTTGCAAACAGCCAGAAATCAACGGCATTTAGTGTTGCGGGACCTGGTGGGCATGCCACGGCGACGAGCAATGTGAACAACACAAATATCGTCAATCAGATCGACAATCGTGTAAGTGCCGAAAGTGGGTCTGTGGTGATTATCCAGCGCGGCAAATGACCCCCATGGGTTTAAGTTTGGCCACCCCCCAACACGAAGTCGTCACCCCGCCGCCACAGGATCGCCCCGTTCGTCCCTAGGATGCGGCCCTGCCGGTGCCGCCGGCGCCTGCCGAACGAAAAGGGGACGCGATCCATGACCACCGAGAACCTGACCGCCCGCTTCCATGAACAGTTGGGCGGCGACGCCCTGCTGTCGGTTTTGTCA
>TARA_R110002073_G_scaffold157241_14_pt1 | contig 26693 bp, 20 predicted proteins | sample TARA_R110002073 | Tara Oceans TARA_R110002073 (sample SAMEA4397174) | marine metagenome | biome: Polar Biome; feature: [DCM] deep chlorophyll maximum layer (ENVO:01000326); material: water (ENVO:00002006), including particulate matter (ENVO:01000060) such as... | depth 40 m | reverse complement strand
CCCGCTATCGACCAATCGAGTCGATGCGGGCAAGGCTCCTGCCAGCACGATTCCGCTACTTTGTGATGCCGCAGCGATCGGATTCCTGGAACTCGGTGTGGGGGAAACGATTCCCGATAGCGCACTCTACGCCACATCGATGGTCGGACAACCGGTCGCCATCAACAATGGCTCGGACTGGAGTTTGCTCGAAGTCCCCAAGCTTCCTTCGGGCACACCCCGCGAAGGCGTTTCAGGTTGGCTGCGTGTTTGGAACCACAAAACGCGACAAGACTACCGCGGCATGGCTCCGCTGCACCTAGGTGTCGCCTATGTATTGATGGCCGACGGATCGATTCGTGCGATTGGGGACAAGAACGGCGACGGCTACATCAACAACGGCTTTACTCAACATCCCGATTACTGGACCAGCAGCGATGTCGAAGCTCCTGAGATCATGCTGTCCAGCTACTACTCGCTGAATTCCAAAGGAAGCGAGAACTAATCCGTTTTACTTACCGAGACTCAGTTTTTAACAACGAAGGAGGAGGGGGCTAGCTAAACGTAATACCGACGCACCCGGTGGCTTGGATGGAGATGATTCCATCAAGCGAACGCAGTGCATGTTTTGATCAAGTAACTAAAGAGCGGAGCGAGTGACGCTAATCGTCAACGTCTTGGTTCGTGACAACCAAAACAGCAGCCTCCCTTTCACAGGAAGCTGACGACAACGCCACAACACTCCACCTACTCATCCCCATTCTGGGCTGCTTCTGCGAAGTGGGTCCAGAGTAAACAAGGAACTTTACGAATGAAAATGTCGAAAAAAGGTTTTACTCTCATCGAAATGCTGGTCGTCATTTCGATCATCGCGATCCTGGCGGCACTCGCGCTTCCCGCACTCGCCAAAGCACGTGAAGCGGCTCGCCGCAGCACCTGCTCGAACAACCTTCGCCAATTTGGTATCGGTCTGCTGACCTACGCCGAACGCGACCAGGTCGGCCGCTTGTGCACCGGTGCGAGCGATTACAACCGCGACGGATGCATGGACACCTACGGCTGGGTCGCTGACCTTGTCAATTCCGGTGCCGCACTTCCATCGGACATGCTTTGCCCAAGCAACGGCGGCAAAGGCTCAGAAAAACTCAATGACTTGCTCGGCAGCAACTCCACCAACGGCAAAGGAACCACCGCAGCACGTCTGAACAAAGGTGCTTGCCGCCAAATCTTTGGTGCCACTCCTGCCCTGGCTGCTGGGTCACCCGAACGTGCTTCACACATTGGAACCCAGTTCCTCGAAAAAGGCTACAACACGAACTACTCGGCCGGATACCACCTTGTCCGCAACGCGCCGCTGACATCGGGCACGGGAAGCAACATCGTATTGAGCACTCGCTCGGCCAACCAAACCGACTTCAAACAACGCGAAGGCACTTACGGTCCGATCCAATTGTCGATCATCGACGGCAGCCGTATTCCATCGTCGAGTATCGCTCTGCTTGGCGACGCGGGCCCTGGCGACATCGACGAAGCCGTTTTGGTCGTTTCGATCACCGACAGCAACGGCGAAGAACTGCTGCCCCAAGGCATGCTGCTGACCGAAGCGTTCAACGACGGCCCTGCCTACGTCAACTCTTCGGATTCGATTTCGTTGGCCAAGCAATCTGCTGCTGGCGACTCTTCGCTTCCTATCGCTGCCCAAATGCAATGCGAAAAAGGCAACGCAACGATCGCAGCTTGCTTTGATTTTGACAGCACCACAACCGGTGCAACGAACAAAGGTCCTACCGGAAAAGGTGGCAACAACCTTTACCTTCAAGACACCCGTGACTGGTTGGCCCTGCACGGCGGCATCGCCAACATCCTGATGGCTGACGGTTCGGTCAAACAGTTTTACGACGGCCGCAACGGCGACGGTTACTTGAATCCTGGATTCCAATTCGCCAATGGAGTTGCTACCGATTCTCAAATCAGTGGCTACGCCGACAGCGAAGTGGAATTGATGCCAAACGAAATGTTCAACGGCTTGTTCATCGATGCAGCCACATTGAAGGGCACCTTCGAAAGCAACTAATTCGGTTGCTTCTGAAAACGAATCCGACCCGACCCCGTTTGGCCGGAATCAACACGACGGGGATGAGTGATGGTGAATCGCCAGACATCATCTCCGTTCTTTCATTCATCCTGTTCTTTCATTCACCTTGATTGCTTCTGATAACGGATCCTCACCATGTTTTCCCTCCGCTCAACGGGTCTTCGCATTGCGATTGGCGGCTTGGCACTTGTGACCGTCTTTGGTCTCGCGATCGTGCTTGGTTCGGTGACCAAGTACAAACCGTACGGCGTCCCGGATCATCGCCGCGCTGAATACGACGCGATCCTGGCGAAGCTTGCGGCCGAGGCCAAGGAGATTGCCGAAGCGAAAAAGAGCAAGAACCCTGTCGCCAAGGTCGAGCAAACGGAATTTGATTTTGGATTGCTCGATCCCGGAACCCAGGGGGCAACTCACGACTTCGTCATTTACAACGACGGACAAGACCAACTCTTACTGACCTCCGCAGGCAGCAGCTGCAAATGCACCGTTGCCAAGATCGAAGACCGCATTGTTCCCCCCGGTGAATCCCGCCCGGTCACCTTGGTCTGGAATGTCGGCGAGGATGTCAGCGACCAATACGAGCAGGTCGCCATCATTGAAACCAATGATCCTCGAAAACCGAGCATCGAATTCACCGTGCGAGGAAAAGTGCGATCGGCATGGGCGGTGAACTCCGACGCGCTCGTCCATCTGAAAGGCAGCGCCGACAAACCCATCGAAGCCTCATGCGTACTGTACAGCCAGGTGTTTGATGACTTTGTCATTCTGGAAACCGAAACATCCAGCGGAGCGATCGAGGTTGCGACTGAACCGCTCTTGCCGCTTGACCTGCATTCGCTGCAGGGACGTTGTGGCTACAAGCTGAATGTGAAATACCGTTCGCCCACCCACCGCACGGGGGCCTTCCAAGAGAACATCCGCGTTTGTGTGCTCGATACGCAAACGACACAAACCGAGTGGATCGATCTGCCGGTCAGTGGAACGATCGGCAAACCATTGGTTTTTCACGGTCCGGAACTCGATTCACAAGGATTGGACCTGGGCACGGTGGAGGTGGGCGATCCCAAAGAATGGTCCTTTTTTGTGCGTTTTCGCACTGAAACCAGCGTGACCGAAGCGATGGTGACCGATATTGCTCCGCTGGGTCTGACGGCAGTCCTCGAGCCGGTCACGCGAATCAAGAACACCTTTCGCGTGACGATCAAGTTGGCCGAGGATGCCAAACCGCACCGATTCTATTTTGACCGCCAAGGCTATATCGAAATCGCGAACAAGGCAAATCCCGAGCAGAGTGACTGGATGCCCCTTTCTGGCCAAATCATCACGCCCGCCGCAAAGGGGTTGGTGGGCCGCTAATTTCGGTCGTAGCCCGTATCGAAAGTCGCCCAGACTTTCGGCCTCCTGCGCGTCCGGTAGCGAAGACTCCCATCCCCACTCTTCCTTGCCGGGGCGGAATCTTGGTCGGGATTGCCCGCCAGAACCTCATTTCTCTGGTGATCACCCTGATTTTCACCGCGAAACCCGCAAATTCGGCTTCGCAAGAGGCATCCGAGCGGCGAAGATGCCTACCGCACGGGATGGACATGCGGGTATCTTAGTGGCATGTTCGCAGAAATTAGCCAGATCCGCTTATCGCCACCCGTCGTGCTGTGGCTCGTGTTTTCGTTAATCGCGGCAATGCTATTATTTTCGGGGCTCCATCGTCGCCGCTCTCGGCTGACCGACGCCCTCCGATCCTTCGTGCAGCGCAGCCAAGACGCTGGCAGCAAAACCGAAAAAGAGAAATCAAAAAAGAAGACATGAGCAAAGTTTTTATCCACACCGTTGGCTGTCAAATGAACGTGCTTGACAGCGAGATGGTTATCGCCGACCTGAAGCGACACGGTTATACCGTCGTGGATTCGCCCTTGGATGCCGACTGCGTGCTGTACAACACGTGCAGTGTTCGCGAGCATGCCGAGGACAAAATTTACAGTGCTTTGGGCAAAATCCGTGCTGCCAAAGAAGCCGACCCCAGCAAAATGATTGGGGTGATGGGTTGCATGGCACAGAAGGACCAGGAGACGATCTTCAAGCGTGCTCCGTATGTCGATATGGTCGTCGGTCCCGGACAATTGCACACGATTCCTGAGTTATTGCAGCGAATTGGTCGCGGCGAAGGACGTCAACTCGCCGTTTCCCTCTCGCGGACCGATGGATCGCAAGCGACGATCGCGCGGAGCCATGAAACATTTGACCCGCTCCGCGATCCGACGATGCGGCCGACGCCGTTCCAGGCTTACTTGCGAATCCAAATCGGCTGCGACAAGTTTTGCACGTACTGTGTCGTGCCCAACACACGGGGGCCCGAACAAGGACGACCGCCGGCACAGATCTTATCCGAGGCACGCACGTTGGCCGAGCAAGGATGTCGCGAAATCACGCTGCTCGGGCAAACGGTCAACAGTTACCGCTATCGCGATGGGGATCACACCACTGACATGTCCTCGCTGCTCGAAGAGCTGCACGAGGTCGACGGGATCGATCGCATCAAATTTGTGACGAACTATCCCAAAGACATGACCGAGCGGTTGTTGACGACGGTGCGTGATTTACCGAAATGCTCGCCTTACCTTCACGTCCCCGCACAAAGCGGTTCCGACGCGGTGCTGAAGCGAATGAAGCGTGGCTACACGATCGCCGACTACATGGAAATGTTCGAGCGAATCGAACGGATCTTGCCCGAAGCCGCCGTCAGCAGCGATTTCATCGTCGGTTTTTGTGGCGAAACCGAAGAGGACTTTCAAAAATCGGTCGCTTTGATTGAGCGTTGCCGATTCAAGAACAGCTTTATCTTTCAGTATAGTGTGCGACCGGGAACGCAGGCATCCAAACGACTCGAGGACGACATCCCGCACGACGTCAAAGTACGCCGCAACAACGAGTTGCTTGCGGTCCAAGATGCGATCGCCAAAGAAGACAATTTGAAATTGGTGGGCAGCGTCGTCGAGGTGCTGGTGGAAGGCCCTAGCAAGAAGGCGGCGAAAGCGGATCCCGATGCGAATGTCGTGCAAATGGTCGGCCGCACACCGTGTGACCGAATCGTTGTTTTTGACGGCAACCGTCGTCAAGCAGGCCAATTCATGAAGATCGCGATCGACGACGCACTTGTTCACACGTTGATTGGTCGAGTACAAACGGTGGATGTCGTTTCGATCGACCTCGCCCGAACCTAAGTACCCGTACCTAGTATCTGAAACTCACCTTGAAGGGATTGCCCTGAATACGTTGTCTTCCTCGACCGAATCCATCCATATCGAAAAACTTGATAACGGGATGGCGGTCCTTGTTCAATCCATGCCATGGCTGCGAACCGCAGCGTTTTCGTTATCGTTGCGAGGCGGCGTCAATGCCGAAGCGGATGACGACGCGGGACTCGCGTCGATGGTTTGCGAGATGGTCCAGCGTGGCGCGGGAAATTACAGCAGCCGTGATCTGGTCGCGATCCAAGACAATCTTGGGATGGATCGTTCGTCTGGCGTTTCGACCTCGGCCGTATCGTACGGCGGATCGATGCCCGCGGATTCGCTGCAGGCCGCACTGGAGCTGTATGCCCACATCGTACGTCGCCCGCACTTGCCCGCCGATCAACTTGACGATGCCAAATTGATGGCGATGCAAGAACTGCGAGCAATCGAAGACGAACCGACCCAACGAGTAATGATCCGGTTGCGTGAAATGCAATACGGAAAACGACTCGGTCGCAACAGCCATGGTACGCAGACCAGTTTGGCAAAGATCACGCCCGATCACATTCGCGAATTCTACACATCCCACTATCACGCAGGCGGTGCGATCTTGGCGGTCGCAGGCAATTTGGATATTGAGGAAGTCGTGGGCTGGGCCAAACAGAATTTTGGCGACTGGAAGTCGGGCGAGATCGCGGCGGCGGCAACGTTTGAAGGCGCCGCCGGTCAAGAGCACATCGATTCTCCGTCGAGCCAAACGCACATCGGTTTTTCCTTTAACGGGATCCCCTTTGGGCACACCGACTACTTTAAACTGCGTGCGGCGATCGGGATTCTCAGTGACGGAATGAGCAGCCGCTTGTTCGATCGCGTGCGAGAACAACGAGGACTCTGCTACACGATCACCGCAGGCTGCCATTCACTCGAGCAATTAGGGGCAGTGTTCGGCTACGCCGGAACCACACCGGAACGGGCCCAGCAAACCTTGGATGTGACGCTCGGCGAATTCAAAAAATTCACCGAGGACCTCCGCATCGATGAACTCGAGCGATGGAAAGTACGCATCCAAAGCAACTTGATTATGGAGCAAGAATCGAGCGCATCGCGTGCCTCGTCGATCGCGTCGGATTACTTTCAACTCGGCCGTGTTCTAACCACCGCGGAATTGGAACAGATCATCGAGTCGTTGACGCTTGACGAGGTCAAGTCTTATTGGTTGGACCATCTTCCGGGCGACTTTCGCATCGTCACGCTCGGCCCCAAAAAGCTGTCTGCACCGCAATAATTGCCGGTTGCCGCTGTCCGTTCCCTCCACCCGCAATCTTAAAGTTCGATTTGAATATGGCGCAGTTCCGACACCACACGCTTGCCAACGGCCTCCGCATCGCAGCGGAGGTTGATAACCGCTGTTATTCCGCGGCAATGGGCTACTTTGTTCGCGCGGGTTCTCGCAACGAAACCGACATCGAATCGGGGTTAAGCCATTTCCTGGAACACATGATGTTCAAGGGAACAGCGAAGCGATCGGCGGCTGATGTCAATCGTGAACTCGACGAGCTTGGTGGCCAAAGCAACGCCTACACGACCGAAGAACAAACGGTTTACTACGCCACCGTGCTGCCGAAATTTCAAGATCGGATCATCGAACTGCTGACCGATATGCTCAGCCCGTCACTGGATGCTGGCGAATTTGAAACCGAACGACAAGTGATCTTGGAAGAGATCGCCAAGTACGAAGACCAACCTCCGTTTGGTGCCTTTGAACGTGCGATGGAGCGTCACTTTAGCCCACGAGGCCTCGGACGCCGTGTACTCGGGACGAGCGAGTCGATTGAAACGATGCGTGTCGAAACGATGCGTGACTATTTCAATCGCCGTTATCGTGGCGAAAACATTGTGTTGGCCGCGACCGGCAACGTCGACTTCGATGCGTTGGTTGCTGCGGTCGAAGAACAAACTCGCGATTGGGCCGACCGGCCCTGTACCCCCGAACCGCAGGCGGACGATCCGCAAACGCTGCCGGACGGGATTTCCATGGATGCGGAACTTGATATCGAAGACGCTGCGCAAGCTTATTTCGTACAGATGAGTCCCGGACCAAGCATGGCCAGCAAGGATCGCTACGCGGCACGCATCCTGGCTTCGATCGTGGGTGACGAAGGAGGCAGCCGGCTGTTCTGGGACTTGATCGATACCGGACGCGCCGAGGCCGCGACGGTGTGGCCGCAAGAATTCACCGACTGTGGCGCGTGGTTCGCCTACTTGGTTTGCGAACCAAGCGAGATGCAGGCCAATCGCAAATGGATGGCCGATGTGCTTCGCCGCACCGCCGACGAAGGGGTCACCAGTGACGAACTCGAGCAAGCCGTGAACAAGGCCACCGCCGCCTGTATCATGCAAAGCGAACGGCCCAGCAACCGGCTGTCCAGCGTCGGCAGCCGATGGCTAATTCGCAACGAGTACGCCAGCACCGACGATTTGCTCGAGCGATTCCGCAAAGTGGACCAGCAAGCGGTCGCCGATGCGGCTAAAAAATATCTCTGCCAAGAAACAACCGATGTGTTGGCAACGGCCAGCGAGGCGGCGGTCTAGGTCACGCTGCAGTGATTTCACAACCCGACGCGCCAGCGAGGGGAAACGGATCTTGATGCGATCCCTCGCTGACGCTTCGGGTTAGGATTGACTGAAAAAAACGACAAAAAAAAACGCAGTTCCGATCGGAACTGCGTTTTTGAGAATGACGATTGTCGAAAATGATGGAAAAGTGAATCGGAGAGGCGAGAGGGATAATGAGTGGCCAGAGCAATTGCTCCTAACGGCGTCTCACCTGAATAAACCCGATTGTTTCGACGTGGGTACGAATTTAGATCATATTGGTTCGTTAGAAAAGAGCAGTTTCCTTGAATTTTTCTGAAACGAACGACGTCCCAGCTCTGCTGAGGATCAGTCCACGACTCGCCGTGCTGCCGATCATCCACGGCAGCGGCCAATTTGCGCTGACGGTTCGCCGTTGGTTTTTGGAGTATTCGTTTGATTGTTTGGCAGTTCCGCTGCCGGAATCGTTTCGCGAAGCGGTCGAAGCGGGCGTGCTGGACCTGCCTCGCGCGTCGATTGTCCTGCAGCCTCCGAAACCCGATTTCGCCGCCAGCGAATTTCGCTCGGAATGGGCTCAAGGCCCCTGGAACGAAAACGAGTCCGAGGCCTCGGATGATGACGAGGAAGATCCCGAAACGCCCCCGACCAGCTATGTGCCGATCGATCCTTGCCAACCTGTGATCATGGCGATCCGAGCGGCGATGGGCGAGCACCTGCCGCGAGCCTATGTCGACCTGGAAACCGATCCGTTTTGTCCCTATTCCACCGTGATGCCGGATCCTTTTGCCGTGCGGCATGTGGCCCCCGAAATTTTCGCCGCCGCATTGCTGCCCAGCATCGCTCGGCCGCCAGACCACCAAACCCGCAGCCGCATCGTGCACATGGCAATGCGGCTGCGTGAACTGGAAACCCGTCACGAGCGAACGCTGTTTGTGTGCAGCGTGCTGCATTGGCCATGGATTCGCGAAGCATACAACCAATTAGCACCGTCGACACAGCAAAGTTCGCGTAACGAGATGTCGGCCAACATCAGCCTACCCGAACATGACGTCGTGCAACCGGCCGAACGCTTTGCCGTCAAAGACCGCACGCTGATGTTCCTGTATGGCGAATTGCCCTTCATCACCGGATTGTACGAACGGGCGCGATCCGAGCTGGAAAACGATGACAACATCCAAATTGACGGCGTCAAGGAATTGCTGATCGCGGCGCGTGATAGCTATCGCAAAGAACTCGGCAATCGTGCTCGCCGTGTCACGCCACTGCTGCTGTCGAAGTGTTTGCAATACATCCGCAACCTGTCGCTGATCCATCGCCGTATGACGCCCGATTTGGTCACGATTGTGACGGCGGCAAAACAAATCCTCGGAGATCAGTTTGCCTTGCACGTTGCCGAACTGGCTAACACCTATCAACACGTCAACCGGGAACCATTGCCACCGCAGGACGATGGCGAAGCGCTACCCGAAGTCACCCTGGGGATTGACCAAGCTCGCTTGCCCGACGGAGAAACGCATTCGCTGGTCAGCCGATTGCCAGGCCCGCCGCTAATGTGGCAAACCATTCAATTACAGCGCCGCGCGACCACGTACGAGAAAGAACGCTGGAAATACAAATGGAATCCATACAGCCATTGCAGCTATCCGCCTGAAGATGCTCGCATCGAAAATTTCCGCACGCGTGTGTTCGACCGGGCTCAAGCGATCATCGGTAACGATCTTGCCAAGACCGAGAAATTTACGACCAGCGTCAAAGATGGCATCGACATTCGTGACACGCTGCGTCATTGGTACGAACGACAAATCTATGTCAAGGTCGTGCCGCCGAGCCGCGGGGTGCTCGATGCTTGTGTGATGCTGTTCGATTCCCCCGCCGACCCACGAAAGTACCCCTGGCGCACCACTTGGTTCGCAGAACACAACGAGGAATCCACGCTCGCACTATTTGCTACCAATTACCAAGACGAGATGGTGGGTCCGGGAATCGGACTGAGCATCTATGGTGGCGCCCTGTTTCTGTATCCGCCGGTCGTCATTCCCGACGTCTGGGTCGATCCTCGAGTGGACTACGCCGAAACGCTCGAAGAACGGCTGATTGCCGCGGCTTGCTTGCATTCACGCGGACGCGAGATCGCTTTGCTATCACCATTACCGCCTGGTTCGGGATGGCAACGGTTGGCACGGCGGCATCACAAACGGTTGGTGCATGTCCCGCTGAACTCGTTCAGCGACGAACAAGTCCAACAATTACGGATGGTCCACGTGCTCAATGGCAGCGAGATACGCAGCTTTGCCGCCGATTTCATTCGTCACGTTTAGAGGTCGGTGCTGCCCCCTCACGTCAAAAATTCTCGGAAATCAAGGTCGACAGGGGGGCTAGCTTCCTGATAAAGCCAAACGAGCTGGACGTTCGCATGTGATAACTCGTCACTGCGTTCGGCCGTCAACGCTGTTCGTTGACTTTATGTGTGTTATTCCATTTGGAATCGAAGATGACCGAGTTGTTTGGACTCCCGGCTGCTTTTTCCATGCTTGCGTTCCTGATCGCCGGCCTCCTGGTGGGACACCTGTTGTGGTATCGCGATAACGCTTCGGATCGCAAACGACTGCGGGAGACCGAAGATCGCTATCTGAAATCGCGCGAGGTCGTTCGTCAACATAAGCAACATGTCGCCGAACTCGAGTCACTGCTGAACGCCAAATCCAGCGAGCTCGATAGCCGATCGTCTGAACACGAGAACTTGGCGACTCGCAACGCCGAGCTTCAAGCATTGCTGGACACCACCCGTGGTGAATCGAGCGAAGCAGTCGCTGCACGCGAAGAGGCAACGATGCGGCTGAACGAAGAGGTCAGTCGCAACGAACTGCTTGTTTCTCAGCTTCAAGAGGTGCTGCAATCCAGCTCGGCCCTGGACGCCGAAATCCAGCAAACACGTCAAGAAAACGAAACACGTGGGCAGGAAATCCAGGATTTAAACCAAACCAACACCCAGCTCAATGACGAGCTTGTGAAATTGCGAGCCGAACTGCAACAGCGGCAAAACGAAATCACCGAGACCAACGACCAAACCGTGATCGATTTGCGTCAGCAACTCGAATCCGCACAAGCAAATTACCAGCACGTTGCTGAAACGAATCAGAATCTCGAACAAGAACTCATCGCTCGAATGGCCGAGATCCAACAGCGGGACGCCGAGATTGCTGAGTTAACGACGCAGCAAAACGCCGCACACGAGCAAACCCAAGCACAACAAGAACGTTTCAGCCAACTCGACGACGAAATCAAGAGCAAACAGTCGCGGCTGGACCAAATGAGCGAAGAACTTGACTCGCTGTTGCCGTTGCGGGCTGAACTCGCCGAGACATCCGTCGCCTTGGCCGAGCAAAAAATGGCCTACGACCAACTGGTCAAACAAAACGATGCCCAGGCCGAAACGATCGATCAACTCACCGCTCAACACAGCGATTCGGGTAATCGCTACGAATCGTTGCAGCAACAGTTGAGCGACAAGGATGCAGAGATCACCGCGTTGACGGCGAAGCATGACGAATTAGCCGACGATTACCGCCAGCAAGCCGAAACCATTGCTACGCTGATCGCAGCGAAGGGTGAATCGGAGGATCGCTGCTCGGCGTTGCAGCAGCAATTGAGCGATAAGACAAGCGAGCTGGCTGCCTTGATGGACCACCATCAACAACTTGCCGAAGAAAACCAACAACATAGCGAAACCATTGCCACGCTGACGGCGAAGCACAGTGACGCGGGCGATCGTTACGACTCGCTACAGCAACAAGTAAGCGAGAAGGAAGCCGAGATCGCCGAGCTGATCGGAACCCAGCAACAACTCGCCGAAGAGAATCAACAGCATCTCGAAACTATCGCCACGCTAACGGCCCAACACAGCGAAACGGGCGATCGCATCGCATCGCTGCAGCAACAGCTGAGCGACAAGGAAGCCGCAGTCGCCGAGCTGATCGGTACCCAACAACAACTTGCCGAAGAAAATCAACAGCATATCGAAACCATTGCCACGCTAACGGCCCAACACAGCGAAACGGGCGACCGCATCGCATCGCTGCAGCAACAACTGAGCGACAAGGAAGCCGCAGTCGCCGAGCTGATCGGCGTCCAACAACAACTCGCCGAAGAGAACCAGCAGCATACCGAAACCATTGCCACGCTGAACACACAGCACGGTGGCACGGACGAAAACGTGCAAGTGCTGCAACAACAGCTCGATGAAAAAGACGCGACGATTGCCGAAGCGATCGCTCACCAAGAACAACTTCAACAATCGTTACAAACGAAGGTTGCCGAAATCGCTCGCCTTGAAGACGAATTGAGCGAACTCGCTCCACTGCAGAGCGTCGTGGCTGGCAAGCAGAGCGAACTTGTGCAACTGCAACAACGGTTGTCGAGCGCGATGATTGACTTGGAGCGGCAAACCGAGACGCTGCAAAGCCAAGAAAGCGAAATCAGCCAACTGCAGCAACAACTGCTCACTTCGGGAACTGCGACCGCCGAATTAGAACAAACCAAGCTCGAACTGACGCAAACCAAGAGCGAACTGGAGCTATCCACGACGGCTCTTGCGGAAACTCAAACCGACCTGGGTCAACGTCAAAGTGAACTGGAACAAACCCAATCGCAACTTTCGGAAACCGTGCGACAGTTGGACGAATTGACTTCCGAGCGAGAACAGAGTCTTGTTGAAATCCAACAACTGACGAGCGAACTCACCGAGACTCAATCACGTTTAAGTAGCCGCCAGGACGAATTGGATCAAACGAAGTCCAAATTGATCGAAACCACCTTGCGACTGGACGAACTGAAGTCCGAGCGGGAACGGCACGTGGCCGAAATCCAACAATTAAGTGCGGTGCGTGAACAGACGACCGCGATGTTGGAACAAGCCAACGCAAAGTCGAACCAAAGCAAAACACTGCTCGAGCAGCACAAGACTCAGCTCGAGCAGGCGAAGGTCCAGATCGAGCAATCCTCGGAGCGAATCAAGCGACTCGCCGACGAAAATAGCCAACTGCGTGGTTCGATCCGACCGCGGCAGGCCGAGTTCGAGCAGATGCAATCTCAGTTCGCTGACTTGCAGCGATCGGCCGAAGAACTTGTCTTCGCGAAGCAAACCATTGTGGAACTTCAACACGAAATCGTGTCGTTTGAAAAGGCGAAGAACGAGTTTGCACACCAAAGCGAACGTTGGCAACAGGAAGCCGAGGTATCCGCTTCGGTTCGCGAAAAACTGCAACTTACCCAGGGTCAACTCGAAGAACTTCGCCGCGTTAACGAAGAACGCCGCGAAGAGATCGCGGCGCAAACCGACCAACTCGATTCGCTGAAGAGCCAACTGAAAGACTTTAGCCAATTGCGACATCAATTCGAGGAGGTGCAGCAGCAACTCGATGAGACTCGCGATCAACGAAGCCAGATCCAAGCGACCATCGACAATCAACATGCGACGATCCAAGAGCTGCAAAGCCAACTCGAACAATCCGAGCAACTGCGCCCCGAAAACGATGCGTTGCAAACCCAGATCATTGATTTGCGTGAACATCTCGACCGGGTGACCGCGGAACTCGAAGACAGTCTCGAGGCGAATGCCAAGGCAAGCAATCGGATTCGCGATCTTGAAAGCGAACTTCACGATCATGCCGAAAAGATTCGCGAACTACGGCGGGCACGGGTTTCGGCTTCCGAACCCCAGCGCCCTGCGATTGCGGACGACGAGGTAAAACGAGCGGCATAACCCAAGTCGCCGGGAATATCATACGCCGCGTTTCAGGGGTTGCTCGGCAAAGTCCCGATACACCCCCTGCAACGTATTGGCACTGGTGGGAACAAGGTTGAACTGAGCGAACGCACCTCGCTGAAGTCGTCCGTGCCGGAACCTTCCCATCGCATCGGCGCCCTGGATCGTCCCCATACCGAGCACCTTTTCCGGATCGATGTCAGGACGTTGATTCAGCAGAAACTGAATCTCTCGCCAGAGATTCAGATCAGGATTGCTGGCACGCGAATCGGTCCCTAGCGCAACCCGAACTCCACGCTCTAACATCGCAAGAACGGGGTGGGGTGAGTATCCAAAAAAGTGATGCGTCCGCGGACAATAAACAACACTTAGCGATGGGTGATTGGCGATCTTTTCGATTTCGTTTACTTGAAGATCGTTGCCATGCACAAGCAAGCCGTGGGGTGCTTTGGCAAGCTGGTCGATCAACCACTCAAACGGTTGATCGCCCCACGGGAACAGCGATGCATCCCAGACCCCCAGCTGTTTCAACGTCTCGGCAAATGGTCCCGATCCGCTACATAACAATTGTCGCTCGGCAGGCGATTCGGCAACATGCATCGCTAGCGGGCGCTCCGTTTGGCACGCCAATTGAACGCATCTTTCAATCAGCGGACGCGATGTCGAATAAGGCGCATGAGGACTAATGCCACCGCCGGGCTGTGTTTGAACATGTTGCTCGCTGAGCGCAAAACGCTCGTCGCCGCGTTGTTGTGACAGCCCGATCGTCTCGGCAAACGTGATGAGTTCAGGAGATTGATTGTGTGGTGAGAAATCAGACTGCGACGGATATTCACTCGGAAGCGTCGCAATTTCGCCGACCAGACTCACCCCCGCATCAAACGATTCCTGCAAACCTTTTGCGATCGCCGCGGCTTTTGCTTGGCCCGTGGTCGATTGCCGTGCTGCAATGACTTGGCCGACCCAGCGGTACAGCGCAATGCCGGGCTCGCCAATCGGAGCGTCGCAATCGGAAAACTCGAGATGCGTGTGCGCGTTGACCAAGCCTGGCAGTAGCGCCACATCGCCAAGATCCTCGGCATCGGTGGGTGCCGCCCCTTGCCCCACTTCGACGATCTGTTGACGATCCATGCGGACCCAACCACCATGAATAGGCGGACTCGAAACGGGAAAGATCCAACGTGCTGCAAAAGCGCGAGTTTGTTTTGTCATGAATAAATTGCCACTTCAAAAAGACCGTTTGACTCGCGAGTTCTATGCGAGGCCGACTGAAATCGTCGCTCGAGAATTGCTTGGCAAATGTCTGGTGCGACGTACGAATCGGCAATGGGTCGGTGGAATCATTGTCGAAACCGAAGCCTATTTGGCCGACGGGGATCCCGCCAGCCACAGTGCACGTGGGAAAACCCGAAGCAACGCGTCGATGTTTATGGACGCTGGCACATTGTATGTCTATCCGATCCACGCGAAATACTGCATGAATGCCGTCACCGAAGGCCCGGGACGCGGAAGTGCGGTATTGATCCGCGCGATCCAGCCGCAGTGGGGAATCCAGCAGATGCAAAGCTACCGTCAAACGCAAGACCTGAAACGTTTGACCCGCGGCCCCGCGATGCTCTGCCAAGCCCTCGCCGTGGACCGCGGCGATGATGGAATCGATCTAACGACGGACCGAAACATCTTGATTGCTCAGCCGAGATCCCCCTCGCCTGCGACCGATGTTCACGCCACGCCGCGGATTGGGATCAGCAAGGCGATCGACGAGCGACTGCGATTCTTCTATCGCGGCAACTTCTTCGTCAGTGGACCTAAACGCGATCATCGCTGATGATCAAGAGAAGATCTCATCGCTGTAGATGATTTGCACGCCCGCCGCCTTCATCTCGTCGATCGCGTCCTCGAGATCGCCGGAACTCTGACTGACACTGCGGCACCCGTCGATCAGCACCGACGTTTCGATATTTAACATCGCGGCGTCCAGTGCGGTGTACTTGACGCAGTAGTCGGTCGCCAGACCCATGATGTACAGACGCTTGATCTGATGTTCGCGGAGATACTCGTGAAGTCCCGTGGCGTGTTTGTGACCGTTGTCAAAAAACCCGCTGTAGGAATCCATCGCTGGATCGGTGCCCTTTCGAAAAATGGCGACGTCGCAGCGGATTTCAAGCGCATCGGCAAACGCAGCACCTTCGCTCAGCTGGACACAGTGATCGGGCCACAACACTTGATCGGCATCGCCCACCTTCACGACATCACCAACGTGGCGACCTGGATGTTGGCTGGCGAAGCTCGAGTGGTTCGCGGGATGCCAATCCTGGGTCGTGATCACATTATCGAATTCCGGCACACATCGGTTCGCCACCGGGATCACTTCGTCGCCTCGGGCGACTGCCAAGGCACCACCGGGAAGAAAGTCATTTTGGATATCGACAAGAATCAAGGCTTCGTGTTTAGATTTCAAAGTGGAACCCTTCCTTCAAACGTTGCTGGTACTTGCGGCGATTGAATCGATACATGCGGGCCGCACGATGCGATACGTTTTGCTCGAACTCGTCAAGCTCTTCCAACACATCCATGTTTAACATCTTTTTGCGAAAGTTTCGCTTGTCGATCTCGCGATCCAAAATGATTTCGTAAAGTCGCTGCAAATCACGCAGCGGAAATTTACGAGGCAGCAATTCGAATCCAATCGGCTGATATTGAACTTTGCTACGGATTCGCTCGTGCGCCATCTTCAAAATTTCTTGATGATCAAACCCCAACTTGGGAAGCGAATTCACAGCAAACCAATCGGCGTCTGCCGCATCGTCGGCGTGTTTGGGCTGGCAATCTTCTTGGCGGACGAGTGCCATGTAGGCCACCGAAACGACACGCCCGCGCGGATCGCGGTCAACGCCTCCGAACGTATACAACTGCTCGATAAACAGATTCTCAATCCCCGTTTCCTCTTGCAGTTCACGGCGAGCGGCGTCGTCGAGTGCTTCGTCCATGTCAACAAAACCGCCTGGAATTGCCCATTGACCTTTGAAAGGCGGATTCGCACGCTGGATCAATAAGACGTTCAGTGAGGAATCGCTCAGCCCAAAAACCACGCAATCAACGGTCAATGCGGGACGTGGATGTTTGTAGGTATACGGCATCGAAAATCTCTTCGTGATAAGAACCTCAACCATGAAACGGCGATGCCGTCGCGATCAGTCTGCGTTTGGTTTCAAACAGTTGGACATCCAATCCGGTGGGATAGACCGCCGGTTCGACCAATTTACGAACGTCACCCGAGAACATTGCCAGCTGTTGTTGAGTGCGTTCGCGAATCTGATGAATCGTAGGCCACTGGCCCACTCGGCTGCCATCGCGAAGCACGGGAACAAGTAGATCCTCGCTCTGCCAATCTGCCTCGGATTCATCCGCAAGAAAGGAACGAATTTGATCGCAGCCCATCGGCACCATATGGGGCGACGCTGCGGTTCCATCGCGGACATCATATATAACATCGGCGATGGCTTGCTTCGCTCTGTAAAATCGCCGGACTTGTTGGATCCCCGGATTGGACGTTTTGACCGATTGTTCGGATAACTTCACCCGGTCATGCCATTGCCCCTCCGCATCACAAATCGCCGATAATTTGTAGACACCACCAAGCGCCGGTTGCTCATATCCGGTCACCAATCGCGTGCCGACTCCCCAAATATCAATCTGAGCTCCGTCGAGTTTAAGCTTTTGAATTTGGTGCTCATCCAGATCGTTGCTGGCCACAATCTTGGCATCCGGTAATCCCGCCGAGTCCAACATCGCACGGGCCTGTTGACTGAGCATGACCATATTGCCCGAGTCCAACCGCACTCCAATCATTTCATGGCCTTGTTTCCGCAACTCCATCGCCACCAAGATCGCGTTGGCGACTCCGTGCACCGTGTCGTAGGTGTCAACAAGAAAGATGCAATTGTTTGGCATCACGCTCGCGTAGGCAGCAAACGCTTCGTGTTCTCCATCAAAGGACATGACCCAGCTATGGGCATGCGTTCCCTTGACCGGGATGTCGTAATGCTTTCCCGCCAACACGTTGCTGGTCGCATGACAGCCACCAATATATGCGGCGCGTGTCGCGGTCATCGCGCCATTGATCCCCTGCGCTCGGCGAAGCCCGAACTCGAGCACCGTGTCGTCTTGAGCCGCCTGGCATACGCGGGCAGCCCGCGTGGCAATCAACGTCGGAAAATTAATGCTGTTCAGCAGCAGTGTTTCAAGAATCTGGCATTGCAGAATGGGACCTTGAACGCGAAGCAACGGTTCGTGTGGAAAGACCACCGTGCCCTCGGGAACCGCGTCAATGTCACAGCTCAACCGTAGCTCGCCCAGATAGCGTAAGAATGGTTTGGAAAAGAGTGGTTGATGGTCATTGCCACGAAGAGATGCTAGATACGCAAGGTCGTCGGGTGTGAAGCGAAAGTCATCGAGCGTTTCCACCAACGGAGCCAAGCCCGCCATGATCGCGTAACCACCCTGAAACGGACTGGAGCGAAAAAACAGGTGGAAGACTGCGTCGCGATTGTGCCGCTGCGTCTTCCAATAGCCATACGCCATCGTCAGTTGATAGAGATCCGTCAGCAGAGCTAACGATCCGTTGCCGCGAAAGCTTTCGCCCATACTCTCATCTCAGTTAGTGTTTTCAATACACTAAGGATAGACGTTTTGTCGTGGTCGCGGGTTCACCCATCTCGGCAGCGACATCCGAAAAGCCGAGATTTCCGAATCCAAGTTTTGTTAGACGCAAAGGAGGCAGGCTACGCTTGGGGAACAGGCAAGATTGAGAGCTGGCACGTTTGAGAGCTGGCATTTTCCCACTGGTTTTGCTCATTTCCTCGCTTGGTGCGGAACATTCCACAGGGGGGTATGCATACGAATGCGGCCAAGACAAGAAAAAACCTTGCAAATTTAGCGCTTCTTGGCAGATTGCGAGCTAGGTTTCCCATAGAGCCGGCTTCCTTGCTTCGCAAACCGGTCTAAACCCTATGACATTTGTAACCATGTTTAAACGATGCACCTCCAACACCTGTCCGCCGCGACGCGGTCGGCCGGCAACGCGACGACGAAAACGCCGCGGCGTTGCCTCGGTTGAATTTGCTGTATGCATCCCCGTGCTTCTTGTCCTGACACTGGGCACGATCGACCTGTGCTCGATGCTATTTTTGCGAGAATCGATCACGCTTGCCGCCTACGAAGGAGCTCGCCGTGGTGTCGGCCGAGGCTATACCAACAGCGATGCGACGACTCGTGTGATCGAATTCTTGGACCAACGTAACATCCAACATAACGGCAGTAGTTCGGTCAGTTTCAGTTCACCTGGATTTGACAACGCAGACACATTGGAAAACGTCACGATCACGGTCACGGTTCCTTGTGCGGGCAACCTGTTGGTTGCTTCGGGAATGTTCACCGATCTGACGATGACCACCAGCGTCACGATGCGCAAAGAATACCAAAACCTCGGAAAAAAATAGACGTCACGCCAAGCGGCATCTCACTTTTTCAATCGCAATTACATTCATGAAACGTCACCGAACTCGAACCGCTTCCCAATGCCGCAGACCGCGCCAAAAACGCGATGGAGCTGCGATGGTGGAATTTGCAATCGTGGCGAATTTGATGTTTGTCATGATCTTTACTTGCATGGAATTTGCCAGAATGAATATGGCTCGCAACTTGGCGCAAGACGCTGCCTATTTCGCAGCGCGTACCGCGATGGTGCCAGGAGCAACCCGAGCCGAAGCGATCGCCGAAGCGGATCGCATCATGGGTTCGCTGCTCGATGACAGCGGTTACGACGTCACCGTCAGTGACGTCAACTTTGACTCATCCACGATCACCGTCACGGTCAGCGTGGATCTGCAGGCGATTGCGATGTTCACGCCAATGTTCCTACCCAATACAACGATCGAAACCCAAGCGGTAATGAAAACCGAACGCTACGAAGGGTTCTACGAACAATAACGTTTTGCCAACACCGCCGTCATTCATTGAGTTAACCAACCACACACCTATCGTTTCTCGCTGCGATCATCCCCATGACCACACGACTTTTCCATCGCACCGTTTCCAGCATCCTCACCGCTTCGTTTACGCGATCGCATCGACAACGACGCGGGAACGTATTTGCGTTGATGGCGCTGATTTTACCTGTGCTGGCGTTGCTTGCCGCGTTCTGTATCAACAGTGCCCAAATGCAACTGAACCGTACCGAGTTGATGGTTGCAACCGATGCGGCGGCCCGTGCGGGCGGCCGCGCATTCAGCGAACATCAAACCGTCGAAGCGGCAAAGGCCGCTGCGATTGCTACTGCGGCGCTGAACAACGTGGACGGGCAACCACTGCAAATTCGCAGCGAAGATTCCGCCAACGAAATTGAATTTGGCGTGACCACGCAGCCCAACGGCTTAACAGGCCGTTACGAATTCCAAAAGTTACCGACCGCGGCGGTGCAAAGCGGGACATTGATCGCCAGCGCCATTCGTGTCAACGGACGTCGTGACACAGGATCCCTCTCGGGTCGTGTGCCGTTCGTCATCCCCGGCATGCTCAACGCAAGCGACTTTGGCCCTCGCCAAGAATCGGTAGCCATGCAGGTCGACCGCGATATCTCGCTGATCCTTGATCGCAGCGGATCAATGGTCCCCAACCTGAACTTCGATTGGCCTGAGGGCATGGACCCCAACTCGGACTTGGTCAAAGAAGCTGCGGTGGCAGCCGGTGTGATGACCAAGACAGTGACAACCAAAGGCAACAATGGAAAAGGGAATGGAAAGGGGAACGGGAAAACCACGACAAGCTATGACTATGCCTCTGGCTACAACCAAATGACCTACAACCAATGGGCTTGGCAAGATTTTTTCAACCTGCCCAATTGCCCGATGCAGCCGTGGCAGGAATTGGTGATCGCCGTGGATGCGTTCTTAAACGTGCTTGATACAACCGTCCAAGAAGAACAGGTTTCGGTCGCCAGCTACGCGTCGAGCGGGTCGCTTGATGCCTGGCTTGTGAAGGATTTTTCACAAATCCGAACCGTCGTTGATGCTCTAAATCCCGGTGGTAATACGGCGATTGGGGACGGAATGCAATCCGGTATCCAAGCGTTACTGGATTCCGCAGCACGCCCTTATGCGGCCAAGACGATGGTCGTGATGACCGACGGCAATCATAACCGAGGCACCGATCCGCTCACCGTGGCAAAGTTCTTTGCCGCCAACTATCCGCTCACGATTCATACGGTGACGTTCGGTAGCGGCGCGAATCAACAACGGATGCAACAAGTCGCTGCATCTGGAGGCGGGAAACACTATCACGCCGATGATGGCGAACAGCTCAAAGCGATCTTCGAAGAAATCGCGAACAACCTGCCAACCATTTTGACGAAATAATCCTGCGACAGCATGCCGATAGGTGTCGCCTCTGGTGTATCAAGACATGACTCCTGAAACGATCGAAACGACCTCGCCTCCGCCCCCCGAGAAACGCCCTCCCATGCGTTGGATTTGGCTTTCCATCGCGGTATCAAGTGGCATCATCATCTGGGCCTTCACGATTCCCATGCGGCATTCGCATGACCCGCACCTCGCCGCGATCGATGGGAACGCTCCGATCGCGACCGTGTCACATCACCGCGATCCATCAATCGACCAAGCACGGCGGTCCGAACAATATGTCGCCAGGGCATTGGAAATGGATCGCAAATTGATGAAGTTACAGCGAGCCAAGGACGCGCGTCCTCCACTGCCATCGCTACCGGGCGAGGAGGAAGCACTGCAGCACCAGGAGAATTACCGCAACTGGATGCTCGCGGAAATCGAGCGATTGGCGACCGCACCAGAAAATTCCCCCGAATGGGAATTTCGTCAACAGTTGGTCCAGTCACTTGATGCCCCCCAGTAAACGCTGCGTCAGCCAGGAAAAACGCGAGCCCTAGAAAATCGCGGGCCCTGGAAAACGCTGGCCCTGGAAAAACACGGCTCTGGATGAACCAAGCGGCCCGTGACAACCAACGCCCATGGTACCAAAAGCCTGTGAAAACGCGGGGCGGGCCAGAATTTGCCCTGCTCTTTGCGGGATCCAGGCGATCCGACGTTGTCGTTCATTTTCTTGATTATGATGAGAGCGTGTTGCCCAGCGTTCTCCCTGCAATCCACCTACGGTTCTCATGTCCTGCTACCTCCGAGCCATTGCTGTCGTTTCCCTGGTTGCCACATTAAAGATGGCTGCTCCGGGGCCTGAAAACCTCGTTGCTCAAGACGATTTGTTTGGCGCCCCTGCCGCCGCTCCCCTGTTCGGAGACGATTCGGGATCCGCTGCGGCTGACCAGCAGGCGGGCGAAGCAACCTCGGATCCATTGAGCGAACAACTGCAAATCAAGGCTCGCCGGGGTGATATCCAGCTTGCCGAATCGGTTGCAGCCCTGGTCCGCGTGGGGCGTTGGAGCGAAGTGAACACGCTGCTCAGCGAGGCGGCGGCCCGCGACATCAACGAAGCGGTGTTGGCCGCAATGGCAGAGCAGATCGAGCCCGCGCTACGGCTGCGAATGGTTCGCTCGGACCAGCTCGAGGAGCCGGCTCGCAAGTTTGTCGAAAAACTTTCCCAAGCTGCCACCGCAAACGCTCAATCGGAAAAACGGTTGACCGCCGCGATCGACCGTTTGGATGCCGCCTCGGTCGACGCCCGCATCGATGCGGTACGCACCCTCCTCGCAGGCGGAAACCCTGCGATCGCCGCGTTGGTCAACCATGTTGTTTCTGATTCGCCCTCCGCGCCGCGCGACGATATTTTGCGAACCATGCTGCGGCTGGGTGATGGCGGGATCGATGCGCTGCGGCAACTTGCCTTGTACGGCAAACCAGCCGAACGGCTGGCAGCACTCAAGGCACTGGTGCGGATCAATCAAAAGGCGGCGACGAGCGAATTGGTCACCACGCTGTTGGCCCCTGATTCCACCCAAGACGAAATTGATTATGCCACAACACGATTGCAACGCGTCTCGGCGGGCACGATCGATTCGGCTGCTGGAATCGATTTTTTGGCCAGCCAGTTGCGGCGGCTGCGAGCGACGGCAAAAACCGTTGACAATGATTTCCAAACGCGAATTTTGTGGAGCGTAAATCCGGATCGCCAGAGTGTCGGTTTTCGCGAAGTCCAAGCGATGCTCGCTGCCTATCGCGACGCGGCGGATGCCGCATCGCGGTTGCGACGAATCGGGACGCTACCGCTGAACGTCGCCAATGAGGTTTTAGCAGCCGAACTAAGCTATCGCGTGATCCTAGATCCCGATTGGGGTGACGAAAAACAGATGGAAACTTTCATTTCCGATTTCGCTCCGACGCTTCAGACCGCTTCTTGGGTCGGCATCCTTTCCAATGCAGTCGATAGCGGGGACGTTCCTGCCGCAATCGGCGTGCTGCGTTTGATCGGTTCGTTACCGGATGCGGACCAGCGATACGATTTGCTGCTGTCCTCCGCCCCCAATCCTTCTCCGTTGGTCGTCGCTGCGATTTCCGCCGAGCCTCGCATTCGTTATGAAGCGGCCACTATCATCGCGGCGATGGGTATCCAGCGCGACTATCCCGGCAGCAGTTTGGTCCTAAAAACATTAAAAGAGATGGCATCGCTGGAATCGCTGCCGATCGCAATCTTGATAGAAACTCGGGCTGAAATGATTCTGGCCCAAGAAACCATTTTGAAGCGACTCGGTTACGCGGTCATGATTGCGCACTCAGTGGCCGGAGCCGAACGCGCGGTGGCTGCTAGCAGCGATCTGCGACTGATCGTCAGCAAAACTAACCTGGCCGATGCCAGACCGATTGAATTGATCGATCGCGTTCGCCGGCTACCCATGGGTGAGGGCGTGCCCATTGTCTTCTTTGGTGACGCTGTCGCCCCCTTTAACAGTGATCGCTGGCCCGCTGCGATCCGTTGGATGTCCGATCCTCCGTCGTCGCCACAAGCGTATGCCGAGCTGCTCGACACGATCGCACTTCGCAACCGATTGCCCGAAATGACGCAATTGGACCGCGAACTTTACCGTCAAACCGGGATCACCGCGCTAAAACAACGACGAGCCAATCAATAGAGTCGCCTGTGTCCGATGTCGCCTGTGTCCGACGTCGCCTGTGCTCTGCGGTCATCCGCCTCCTTCAGGTATCGGCTACCCAAAATGGAGTTGGCAGGCTATTTTTAGGAAACGAAAGCGTTTTTCTAGAGATCCAAGACGAGGCGGCGTCGAAGATATCTTATAAGTAGAGGCTCTGAACGGCGATTGTCGCTGGACTAAGAAACACCAACGTATCTTCAATGGCGATGCTCGGCATATCCCCAAACGGTCCCGGAGAGCCACCGATCGCGGGCATCATTGGCAATTCGCCAGCGATGCAGCAGGTTTATCGCGTCACCCGTCGTGTCGCACCAAGCAATGCTTCGGTATTGATTCTAGGTGAAACCGGCGTCGGCAAGGAATTGATCGCCAGTGCAGTTCACCGTTTGAGCCACCGTAGCGGCGCCCCCTTTGTCCGCGTCAACTGTGGCGCGTTGAGCGAAAGCCTGCTTGAAAGCGAATTGTTTGGCCACGTCCGTGGTGCGTTTACCGGTGCGGTCGCCAATCGTGCGGGCCGTTTCGAAGCGGCACAGGGCGGCACGATCTTTCTAGACGAAATCAACAGCACAACACTCACGCTGCAAGTCAAATTGCTGCGGGTACTGCAAGAGAAAGAGTTCGAACGGGTCGGTGATACCAGCACCTTCAGCACCGACGTTCGCATCATCGCGGCGAGCAATCGCGATCTGATGAACGAGGTTCGCGAGGAACGGTTCCGTGAAGACCTTTATTGGCGACTTAACGTCGTGCCTGTGGAGATTCCACCGCTGCGTCGCCGTCGCGAAGACATCCCGGCCTTGGTTTCTTTCTTTCTAGAACACTACAACGAAATCAATGACCGCTACGTGGTCCATATCGCGCCGGGCACCCTCGAAGCGATGCAGGATTACCATTGGCCCGGAAACGTGCGCGAGCTGCAGAACTATATCGAACGCGCTGTCGTGATGTCCGAAACCGACGAATTGACACTCGACCTGCTGCCGCTCTGCGTCACCAACCGTGACGTTGCCGTTGGCACCGAAAAACCGATCGGTGACATGAACGAATTGACTCGCGAAGTCGTGATGAAGGGACTCGGGGAAGCGGACACAGGCGAGGGCGGCGTCCACAGTTTGGTGGTCGACCGCGTCGAGAAAGAATTGATCGTGCAAGTCTTGTCGGCGTGCGGCGGCGTCCAAACCAAGGCCGCGGCGATGCTTGGCATCAACCGCAACACGCTGCACAAGAAAATCAAAGACTACGGTCTGGACGATTCAGACAACGGCAACAGCTAGACAGGTCGTTCGGTATTTACCGGTGAAACGTCGATCCTTTTGTGGGCCGTGGGCCGTAAGGCACCGGGTAATGCGTGGAACCCGGCCGCTCACGCGTCACGGCTCACTAAATCAACGAGCGGCTAGCGCCGTCGGCTCAGATCATTATAGTTCCCATCGGCCAATTCGATTGCGGAGCACGGCTGGTCGGAACCGGCCTTACTTGCCACGTGCCGTCGCCCGCTCAGCCGGGCCGAGTAAATGGCGGATCGGCGTTCCAGCGATTCAGTAGCCCGCCGTAGGCATCGATTCGCCGGTCGCGAAGGAACGGCCAATGCGTGCGGACGACGTCGATTTCATCCAGGTTGCAATCGGCAATCAGCAGCCCTTCGCTCTGGTCCCCTTCGGCAACCACTTCGCCGCGAGGCGAGACGATGATGCTCGATCCCCAAAACTCGAGATTGTCTTCGATCCCGACTCGGTTAGGCGCCCCCAACCAAATCCCGTTGGCGATCGAATGAGCTCGCATTGTGGTCTGCCACGCACTTCGCTGGCCCGCACCAAACTCTTCTTTTTCCTCGTGAATCCATCCAATCGCGGTCGGATACAACAGGATCTCGGCCCCGGCGAGCGCGAACAAGCGAGCCGCTTCGGGGAACCACTGGTCCCAGCAAATACCAACGCCGAGTTTGGCAAACCGCGTTTCGATCGGACGAAACCCCAAGTCACCTGGCGTGAAGTAGAACTTTTCGTAGAACAACGGGTCATCAGGAATATGCATTTTGCGATACACGCCCGCCATGGAACCATCGGCATCAAGCACCACGACGGTATTGTGGTACAGTCCAGGGCCACGTTTTTCGAAGATCGGCGCGACGATAACCACCTCGAGCTCTTTGGCGAGTTTTGCCATCGCCTCGGTCGATTCACCGGGAATCGTTTCCGCCAAATCGAACATCCGATGATCTTCGCTCTGGCAGGGATAGGGGCCATTGAACAACTCTTGCAAACAAATGATCTGAGCTCCCTGGCTGGCGCTTTCGCGTATCCACTTTGAAGCGTTTTCGATCATCGCTGACTTCGAGCCAGCGTCTTTCATTTGCACGAGTCCGAGTTTGACGTTGCGTGTCACAAGCACTGCATCCAAGAATTAAAAAGGGGCTAACATGAATCCAACTCAACCAACCACACCCCACCCATCATCCGAGCCGGGCACTCGACCCGCACGCCGATTGTTCATTTGCGGTACCGATACCGATGTGGGAAAAACTTTCGTCGCGTGTGCGATGGCGAAGCACTACCGACATTCTGGCATGCAGGTGGGCGTCTACAAGCCGGTAGCAAGCGATTGCCATGCCGAAACCGAGGAAAGTGGGGCTGAAATCATTGCTGCCGACGCAATGAACCTGTGGAACGCTGCCGGAAACCCGCGCACGCTTGCTGAAGTCTGTCCGCAACGCTTCCGCGCCCCGCTCGCTCCGACTCGCGCCGCCGCCGCCGAAGGCAAAACCGTCAACGCGGATCAACTGCACCGAGCCGCCGAACCCTGGCTGAGCGGATTCGACGTCACGATCATCGAAGGCGCTGGCGGACTGCTCAGCCCGCTTGCCGATGGCATTTTGAACCTCGATTTGGCCAAACAATTGGC
>TARA_R110002073_G_scaffold154287_7_pt1 | contig 26700 bp, 16 predicted proteins | sample TARA_R110002073 | Tara Oceans TARA_R110002073 (sample SAMEA4397174) | marine metagenome | biome: Polar Biome; feature: [DCM] deep chlorophyll maximum layer (ENVO:01000326); material: water (ENVO:00002006), including particulate matter (ENVO:01000060) such as... | depth 40 m | reverse complement strand
ACTGCCAAACATGCTAACGACACAGCGAAATTGCCCGCAGGTGTAGCGCAAACACTGGCAGCACTTGGAATCGAATCTTCGATGTGGCGAGACTTGGTGTGGCACTGGGAAAATTATTTTGGCCAATCCACCTGTGTCGGCCGCAGCGAGTCGATGCAAGCCGATGCCCTGCGGACGGGGCACCATTGGCACCGCGGCCAATCCAACGCATCAGCTTGTTTCGTATAGCTCATTGCATGTTCTAGTTGACTAGCTTGCATTGATATTGATGCTTCATCGTGCAGGAACGTCGCCCTCGCAAGGCGACCGTTCTGTAAATGCTGTCTGTTGTGATGCTTATTCGCGAATAATTGCGGCGAAAATCGATGATCGAGCACCGGAGTTTTTCATTTGTGCGCTGTCGCAACAAAAGTCGAACGTCAAACCAAACGAGAAAGTCGTATACATCAACAAATCGGTGCCAGGCACCAAATTTAGATGATGGTGGATGGCACCGATCGGGAAATGTGGAAGTTGGCCGAGGGGGGCGATATACTCGACATCGCAAGCGGTACCTTTCCAAGGGACATTGATGATTGACCATGAATTTCCAGTGGGCAGACGAAACTGTAACGCTCGCATCATTGTGCCCACTGCGATCGCTTTCGCAATCTGGATTGCAATCACTGGATGCGGAGAGCACCCACGGGAATCCGCGAAGCCTGAGACGATCTCCGCTAAAGTCCCTTCGCGGGCGATGTCACACGCTGAGCCCGTCTCGGTGCAAAGCGATACTGGTCACGTGACCGCCGCTGCATCGCTGCCTCCGCAGCCAATGCTGAATGATCAACCGATCGTTGCAACAGTGACGCTCTCCATTCAGCGTGGTTATCATATCTATGCTCAGGTCGATTCCGACGGCCCCTTCACTTCGCTCTCGATCCGCGGGGCGGCAAGCGTGCAAGGTGTGCGTGCTTTGCCCACGATCCTTCCCGCACCGCGTGCCATCGCCGACGGTCATCCAATCTTCCGAGATACTGTCGAGGTGTCGGTCCCATTGGAAGTGCTGCCCGATTTTCAAGGCCGATTTGTCCTGTCCACCAAAGTCACCTACCAAGCTTGTAACGACCTTGCATGCTTTCCCGAAGAAACGCTCGTCGTTGACCTCCCGGTTTTGATCACTCCCAACCCGCCACACTCCAAAGGTGATTCATTATGAAGTCGCTGTTTCTAACATGCCGTCGTTCACTCGTTGGCAGATTGTCGACGCTGGTGTTGTTTGCCATCGTGGGGTCGTCCCCGTTTGCGTCGGCCAAGGAGCTTGCAGAGTTGCGAGTCGTCTACGTTGGCTCCGAGCGTGCGAATGAGTTCGTTGATTTTTTGCGTCAACATGTTGCCGATGTCCATTCGGTCGATCGCGATGAATTTAATCCGGCAGACGGCGACAAGTTCGACGTGGTGCTGCTGGATTGGCCTCAAAGCAGCGATGCACGGTTGACGAGAACCCAATCATCGCCACTGGGACCCCGTGAAAATTGGAGTCGGCCGACTGTCTTGCTTGGCAGCGCCGGATTGAACTTGGCTTGTGCTTGGCAACTGCGAGGAGGTTCAGGGTGCACCTGCTTGGACCCTGTCGCGTACGACTTAAAGAAGCACGTGATCTTCAGGTCCCCGTTTGCGATTGATCGTGCCGCGACAACCGCGATCGACACTCCATCATCATTCCAAGACGACTTGGAGGCGAAGTCAATCGACGTTATCCCGCTAGTCGATGACTACGAAAAGCATTGGAGGGCTGGTTGGTGTACCTATTCGACCGCATTCGAGGTTTTTCCCGAGGTTGAATTCTTCTGCGGCGGCGTAAATCACAAGACTCCAACGGCTGCCGCAATCTGGCGTCAAGGAAACCTAATGCATTTCGGTTTTCAACAGTCTCCAGTGGAATTGAATGATGTCGGTGACAAAATGTTGCTCAATGCGATCGCCTACATTAGCCATTTCAGCCAGGATCGCCCCATTGCCATCACGCCGTCGGTGTTTGTCGGACCGTACACCCGGCCGAGAAGTTCCGTGGCCTCGTATCTTGCCAATCCGGACCGTGCGAAGTGGGTTGAACGTATGGTCACACCCGAGCTGTGGGCGACGATGCAGAATCTAGATGACACAGACGCGATGGCGGCTTGGGCTAAAGAGCGTAGCTCCTACTTCACGCCCGATGCTGCCAGCAAACTGGAAATAGACAAAGACTTGGAAACGATCAAGATGGGGTTTGATGATCCTGGATTCCTGCCGTCAATGATCGAGCATCTGGCGTCCAACGAGCAGGGTGAATCGGCAAGAGCCAAACGACTGCTTCTACGCTACGTTCCAGAGGGGCCGAAATCAGACGACGCCAATACGTGGAACTTATGGTATGACCAGAACGAGCCATTCCTGTTTGCCACCGACTATGGCCACTATCGTTGGTACATTGACCCATTGGCTAAGAAGCGTGGTGTCGCCACCACGCAGCTGCGAGGAACGGCACGCATGGATCAGTGACGCCCCCATTGCGAACCAGATCTAAAAAGGTTCGATCGACCAAGACTTGATTGACCAAGACTCGGGCGGCCAAGACTCGGGCGGCAAAGTCGCGGGCGTAAACGTCGCGCGACCCTGCTGGAGTTCGGGCATTGCATCGGGATAGAACGATGCAAGAGTTCGCTAAGATTAACCTCCAGCAAATATCTCAACGACTCGTGAGCGTTTCTGCCAAGTCGTCTGTGCCAAAAACAATTTGCCGTAATGGGCGATAGAATCCTCGCGACCGTTTCATCCGCTCGATCAAACGGACGGTGTTTCCATAGACATGCAGGGGGCGTCCCGGACGTTGGTGGATCGGCATCGCCTTGATCTCGGCGCGATAGGATCCCGTTGGCAGAATAATCGGGCTCCATCCGGTGGGTGATCCCGCATCGCTCGATGTGGGCGAAAGGAAGACAACAATCAGGATTGCAAACCGGCTTGTCCGGCTCAATAGTCTTTTCAGGCTCATTGGTGTAGGAAGATCAGTGCGGAAATACGAGACATAGGCGAGTGATTCAAAGGATCGGTCATCAATCGATCCAGCAAAAAAACTCCAAGCAAACCGCATGCCATCAAAAACTCGCCGCGCAAACCAAATCGCATGATCCGTTTGCAAAGGTGTCGCCGCCGCGTGGCCAATCAAAACAGGCGTGGCGAGGTCGCATGCTTCAGTCGAAACCAGCAAGGCGAAATCAGCAGGGGAGGCAGCTTCGGCATTGCCATAGCGACAGTGACAGCGGCGGCGTCATCAGTGTTAAGAAGTTGCGGCGGTACGCCTGCGGTTATAGCGTCGGCACCTGAGCGTTCGCCTTTATGGCCTGCTCACGCCACCACGTGGTGGCGTCACGCTGTGTCCATCGGTCGGCGCATTTACAACGTTTCAGCTCGTCAAGTAGACAATCGGCACCGGCGATTCGTTTCCCAACCTCTTTCGCCAAACAGCGCATAATCACCGACTGAAGATCTCGAGGGATGTCATCACGATAGGTTGATGGGAGATCCGGTGTTTGATTGACTTGTGCCATCATGGTCTCGAGAGGGGAGTCCCCGATAAACGGTGGTCGACCCGTTAGCAAGAAATAGGCGACCGCCCCGACAGAGTAAATATCGCTGCGTGCGTCGACGTCGCAAGGGCTTGCGATTTGCTCGGGCGACATGAAACCAGGAGTTCCCGCGACCATGTTCGACTCGACCGAATGTTGCGGATTGAGTGAGAGTTCTCGAACGACACCAAAGTCCAGCAGCTTGGTGAAGTCATCGATGCCGCCCCGCTGCGAGGCAAAAATGTTTGCGGGTTTAACGTCGCGATGAATCATGCCGGCGCTGTGTGCCTCGCGAAGTGCCTCGCAGACCTGCACCAAGAAGTGGACGGCCCGCGGGGCCGGCAAAGTCCCTGTCGTGTCGACCAAGTTACGCAAATTCATTCCTGGCAATAATTCCATTGCGAAAAAGAAAATACCGTCCTTGGTTTGCCCGTAGTCGTAGATTTCGATTGTGTGAGGGTGTGTCAACTTGGCTGTTGCACGCACTTCGCATTGGAATCGTTGCAGAGCTTGGTCATCAGCACAGTACTCGGGTTGAATGAGTTTGATCGCGCATGGGCGTTTAAGCATTCGGTGCTCCGCCTCGAAGACTTGTCCCATACCGCCTTCGCCAATGAAGCGTTTCACTTTGTACTGGGCCAAGCGTTGAGCGGTGTATGCGAACAGTCGAGCACCGTGTATCAAGTGGGCTGCGTAGATCGAGACGCCCGCCGCAATCAAGGTGACGGGCAGTGGCATACCGAACTCATCTTGCCCGAGCAGCATGCCGACCCGCGAGTCGAGCCGAATGGCCAACAGCGTGACAAGCCCAGGAATGATTGCACCGGGAACCAGAATCGTCGCTGCTCGTCGCCATGTATTAGGCATGAAGACGCCGTAGACCAGAATGATCAGCGTCCAAACAAAAAAGTTCCAGTTATGGACGCTGATCAACGTGACTGCATCTAATCGGGCCGCCGATTCGAGCATCAATCGCACCACAATTACGATTGCAAGCAGACCAACACTCGCCATCACCATAACCTCGGCGCCGCGGATCTGTAACAGCGTCAAACGTGGCTTGTAAACCAAGATCGATGCGCAACCGACGGTAACGGCCAGCGTGCCGATCCGACCGCCGTAGCCCCAGACAGCATTATGGTAGGTGAATAGCCGCACCATCGATGTCGCGATCAACACCGCCATCACCGATGCGATCGCGATCAAACGGCGGCGAAGAATTTGACGATTGTCTTCCCATACATCTTTCAGGACGAGATTCGGATCTATCGGCGAAGAGGGCTCAGCGATGATCGTGTCGGGTGGTGGGCGACTCGGTGGCGATTCCAACACCGTACCCGCGAAGTGATGTTTCAGCAGCGATAGCACTTCGGTAAGGATTTCGGGGGTCTCGCTACACTGCTGCTGTGCAAACGCGACACGATCTCTTTGGGGAAGTTTGATTGCCGCGCTGAAGACTTCCTTGACGCGAGTGTATTGAGTTGGCGTCATGTGGCGGTCTCGTCGGACAATTCTCGTCGCATCCACGCTCGCAGCATCGTCCAGTCGGATTCAACGGTGCGTTTGGAGACGCCAAGTGACTCGGCGACTTCCTCCATGGTCAAACCACCGTAGAACCGCAATTCGACAATCTGAGCTTGGCGAGGATCCAGTGCGGCTAATTTCGTCAACGCCTCTTCGACCGCTAGCACATCTTCGTCCTTGCGACTGCTGACGCAGAGATTGTCATCCAGTTCGATGCGCTGTCTTTCACCGCCCCGTTTCTGTCGCTTCTTGCCGCGTGCGTGATCGACCAGAATGCGTCGCATCATCTTGGCACCGATTGCGAAAAAATGCGACTTTCCTCGCCAATCGACTCGGCTTTGATCTACCAGACGAAGATAGGCCTCGTTCACCAAGGCCGTGGGCTGCAGTGTGTGTCCAGGTGACTCACCGCGTAGCAAGTACCCGGCCAGGTTTCGCATTCGGTCGTAGACAACATCCGCCAACTGATCGGCGGCGTTCGGATCACCGTCTACAACTTGCGCCAAAGTTCCAGCGACATCAATTTTGTCAGCATTCATGTCGGATCACGCCTGCCAGGGTGATGGCTTCCTCATCATTGGGCCTAATCTGATTTCTTTTAAAAAAAGATCTGCGGAGTGTTACTAACGGCGCCGCGTAGCTAACAGACCCGGGGAAAACCGGTCAGAAACTTGCTCTAGTTTAAGGGAGCCACGCGATGCAATCCACACGATTACCAGGAATCGGCGGCACGAATCCTTCCGATGACGAACTCATCCAAACCGCCCTTATGGGAAATCGGAGCGGCTATGAGCAGCTTGTCTGGCGTTACCAGGATCGACTGTTTCGATCGATCTTCGTAAATGTGGGATACGCGGATCTTGCCGAGGACATCACGCAAGAAGCATTCGTGCAAGCCTACCTTCATCTGGGCACGTTCGAAAATCGGAGCGGATTCTACACGTGGCTTTTTCGCATCGCCTTGAATCTGCGTCGCAAGCACTTGCGGCACCGTCACCTCACATTGTCAATTGACGCCGAGAGCAACCCTCGAAATCACGCGTTGTTGCAGCCTGAGAGTTCACCACCAGAGCGACTGGAGAGGAGCGAAGAACAAAAACAAGTTCGTTGTGCCCTTGCCCGGCTCGATGACGTGCACCGCGAGATTTTGATCCTGCGGGAATTCGAGGGTTTTACTTATCACGAGATCGCCGAGCTAATGCAGATCAAACAGGGGACTGTCCGCAGTCGATTGCACCGGGCACGAACGCAACTACGAAAAGAGCTGAGCGGTTACGTCCTCGGTCAATCCCACTCAATTCAGGTGCCGACCGAACAACGCTACCACCGACGTTTTTGATCACGCTGGATTGGCAACCCCGCCATCCCATTTTTGCCATTCCATCGATTGCCGTTGGCATCAAAGCAGATCTTACCGGCGGTGTAGATGCCACCGCCTGCGAGTTTCAGCATCATTGCAAAATCGAGCGAGCTGTAGGCGAGGTAGGGCACAGGCAGATCGCTGCGTCGCGAGCCGGCATTGGGTTGCGGCTAGGCTTTGTCAAAAAGATCGCACAGCGGCTTTGGATTGGCCTACGGGGTTCGCGCGACATCAGCTCATGTGCCGAGCGTGTGTTTCGGAGTCGAACCACCCGTCGTGATCGCGGTCTTAGAGGAAAGCTTCCCGCCACGCATCGTCCGCGACAGTCGCGAAGTCGGTGATCAGCGCCCCCAACCTATTGAGCCGTGCGAATGAGCCTTTTTTAAAGCGGACTTTCCGGCACTCCTGCATCCACGAGTTCGCCTTCGGCTGCGGGAAACAAGCGGAGGTAGGTGGTTCGGTGGTGCCGGTATTCGTCAGCAAACATTTGTTTGTCGGAATTGTATTTGCTGTGCTGGATTTCCAGCAAAGTCTTCTGCAAACAGTCAAGCAATAGTTCTTTTGCCCGCTGCGTCTCACCGCGTGAGTGCCAGATTTCCGCTAGCTGGCTCATTTGCGCAGAGCGGTAATAGCTATCCAATCCCTCACGAAGTTTCTCGAAATACTTTTCCGCCGTAGCAAAGTCGCCCGAATCGAAAGCCGCTGTCCCCAGCGTCCCATAACCTAAATTGTGCTGCCAATGATCCGCGAACAGATCAATGAGTTCCGCGACTTGCTCGCTTCGGTTTTGGCTAATCAGTAGGCTCACGTAGTCGTCGAATTTTTGACCTAGCACATTAAAAGAACCGTAGGCATTGGCTTGAACCTCGGGGGCTAAACGCCGTGCGACTTCTAGGAATCGTTCATAGAGTTCGATGAAGAGCAGTTCACGATCTTGACTTCTCGTTTTCGAAACGGCATCGACGTATGCATCAAAATGGCGTGGAAGAAGGCTTCGGTTTTTCAGCAGTTCATTGACCTCTTCGGCTGATCCCGACTCGAACGTGTCGAGTAGTTGCCCGTATGCCGCGATAATTTCATCCGGGGTGCGTTCTGAGGTCGTCATCGCGAGGTGCTTTTTGCGATCAGGCTGGCCCTGAAAACCTAGCAACCGTCGCCCGACATGAATTTTCATCACTAAAAAATCCGACGTTCCTTCGGGCTGCTCCGAGGCGTCATACCAAGTAGAGTTTCCGCCGTGGATTGCCAGCCAGCCGGATTGCCCGTGCTTGTTTGCCGTCGCCAAGGCGATGACGCGGTGAGGGAATTGTAGATTAGCTGAAAGCTCAGCGACGCGGACGATCTTTACATCGTCGTATTCCGAAAGATCGCAAGACCCCAGAACACTGGCGTATTCCCCCGGATCAGTGACTTCAACATCCACGATCAGTTCGCTATGTTCCATTTCCCAGAAGCAATGGATTGCGTAAATGTCTTCGGGGGGACGCCGATGAGTTTCACTCATAAAGAAGCACCACGTCATGCTGCCGACTAAGCCGCAGCCAATGTCGTCTTTTTCGAGCCCCGTACGGTCCTTTAACAAGTATCGCACGATCCAAAAAGGACGCGGCTGACCTTCGGCTGGCCAAGCTAATTCACGTTGATCGATGATTTCAAGTTCGTCAGGGGCGCGGCCCAATTCATTCGGATGCGCCAGCCACTGAGCCATCTCTGCTTTCGCTTGAAAATCGGAATCGTGGGCATCGTCCGGAATCAGATCTTCACGCCCGAGTTCCGCCAAATATCTCTTCGCGGTATCGGAATGCTTGACGTCGAGGCAATAGCGAGCGAGCATTTTCAAACCAGACTCGCGTCCCATGCGTCCCGACGCCCAAGCGGCCTCCATTTGGACTCCCTCGTCGACGTGGTCCATCGCCAGTGCAAGTAGTTGGTCGCGTGTGGGATTCTCTACAAATGGCAGCGCCGCTGTCGCACTGTGCGCGTAACTAAAGTGATCTGGATTTCGATCCTCAATCCAAGCTTTTAAGCGGCGGTGTCCTTCGGGATTGTCAAAGGGGTGGTGATCAAGGTTGTCTTCGATGGCGACACCGTTGGCGGCGTCCAGCAACGCAACCGCAAGAAAACCGTCGGGCAGTGCTTCGGCTATCTTTGCGAAGACATAGTCACGATGGGGGTGTGCCTTCGTGAACACGGACAGAATCGGATGCCATAGATACCCTTCGCAAAGAACCGGATGGCGACTCGATTGCACGATTCGCTCCGCACCCGCTTCGGATCCGTATATCGCAAGGATTTTGAGGATCAGTAAGAGGTCGCTCACATTATCTTTGTTTATATTCGCAGCGCAACCGTCAAAGATCCGGATAAGCTGAGGAAGCCCGGCGTCATACAAAATGTCGTACGCGGGCACGTCAACGCTCTCCACATCTTGAAACAGGGACGTCAATGCTCGGATTCCAGAAAAGCCGTTTCTGTTCGCCGGGGATCTGGCAGGTTGGACTTCCAACGCCGCGACAATCGACTTCGCGTCCCGTCGAGAGCGAATCGTGTAATCATTTAAATCGCTGAGTTCTTTGGCCAAGTCTCCGTCGGGTTTTAACCCTCGTTTGATCGCACGTTGCAGCGGACTAGAGAACATGTCGGTGGTTGCATCCTGTTGTTTCGTGATGGGGCCGCCCGGATCGTCGGGTTAGGCGTGAAGGATCGTGGGGGATCTTTATCCGACTATATTTTGCTTTCGGAACCGTCGCCAGCGAGTACGAGGACCTTGGAAAGAATTTTGGAAGTTGCTCGATCGTTTTCGGCGAACGGTACATACGCGAGCGTGGGCGGGGCAGAGTCATCCAGTTCGATTTTTTGATTGCCGTCATTAAGGACTTCGCCGGTCATCAGGTTTACGGCATAACCATTGGAATTTGTGGTGATGCGAATAAACTTGCCATCGCTTTCGATATTGTCGAGTCCAAGCATTCGACAAGTTTCTTCGATCAGTCTGGTCCGCATTTCTGCCACCGGTTCAAACCCGACATACTCTTCCGCCCCGACTTCCGCATCGGCCACACTGGCGGCGAGATCCAATTCTCGTAACGTTTCCGACAGCAGTATTGGCGGCACCTGGTTTAATTCGATATCCTCGGTCTGTTTATGGCTGTTCTGCAGAGTCCGAGTGAATGTCAGCGTCCCCAATCGACATTTCTCATCGCTCATGAAGTGGATTCCTTCGAGGTGAGCGGTCAACCCAGCGGATCGCCAATTGCGATCAAAACCAAATGACCGTCCACCCCAGCCGCGGTCGCGTAACAATTTTGCGGCTTGGGATTTGTGTACCCAACGTTCGGAATAGCGGTTCAGATCTTTCTCATCTCGTTCGGCAGCGGTCAATACGAACAATTCGCGAAACACTTGACGGACGGACTGGATACGCCCGGCGTCAAAACATTCACGCTGCCAATCGGCCCAGTCGCCACGTTGAAGCAAATCAAAGCAATGGGCCACTCGCAATGTTTTCGGAAGTTTGGTTGACTTGCCGCAGTGGTCAACGAGCTTTGTGTCATTGGCGGTCAAGTATCCGGCAGTCTTGCCGTTCTCGCTGACCAATATCAGCGTGCGTAACCGCGGCGCAATCAGCGGATGTTGAAGCCACATCGCCAAGTCGTCGGACGACATAACGCGAGCCTCAGCCATCGCTCGCTCTAGAAGCCGCGTGGCACGGCGAGCACGTGATTTCAGTAGTTTATGGCGTTCAATTAAGGCGGCCACCTTCTTTGCCTTTTTGATTTTTGCGGGGGGACGCTTTAAGACCTTGCCGTTCTTTGTGTAGATAATTTCGGGTTGTCCATCGCTGTTGATTGTCAACGTGACATCGACCCCATCGCTGGAAACAATGATGCCGTCGGCCAAATCATTGAACTTCGCTAATTCAACCTCGGCGACCATCTGTTCGGCGGATGTGTAGCCAGCACGAGCTGCCAAATTCTCAAGCGAGGCATTCAACAATGCCTCGGCCGAATCGCGAGCTAAGTCGAGCGACTCGGCGTAATCACCGAAGTCGGCTAACGTTTCGACACGGATCCGTAAATCCGCATCATTTAGCAGCGGCGCTTCACCCAACAACGAAACGGCGTCACGCACGTGTCGCTTTTGAACTTGCTGTATCAGTTTGTCACGAAGCTTGGCGGTGAACGAACCACCCATCACATCCGCAATCATCTGCAAACGCGTCGCTTGCGGGGTACTGAACGTGGACTTTACGGCCGCCATCAGCCGCTTCCATTGGGTTGGCGACAATGGGGCGATGACCGACGAATACCACTCGCTGGAGAACTGTCCCGCTTCGCGTAATTCTTTGTCGAGTCCATCGCGGCGGAGCGTTGACCGAACGAGTGCCATGTTGAGCAGATAGCCGCAAAGCGGTTGCTGTTCATCACCAAGGGCCTGCAACAACGCTGCCGCGTCGGGGCGTCGTTTCCCAGTCGTATGCTGGAACACCCAGAACAATACCTCTGCTAGATCAGGCCAATCAAGCATCTTGGCTGCTTGCGGCACCCAGTGCGGATTGGCCATGGCCAGCCGCAATATGACGTCGCCGTCGATGTCGTCGAGACAATCATCGTTCGGCTTGGGCGCGGTACAGCAAAGCAGCACCTGCAGAGCTGTCGGTCGCGGATTTGCATTCGGAAAAGGACGTTCGGGTGGTTGGATGGCGACATTGTCCTCAGCCATCGCTGTCAACAATCGTTTGGCAACGGCAGCACCTCCAACGTCATCAATGCAATTGAAGTGTCTTCCCAAGTCCGTTTGGCTATTTGAGAAACGGCTATCAAGCCCCTTGGGGACGACGGTGTAATTGGTTGTGGGCAGCAGATGGGGCCCACCCTCGTCGATTACCAAATCGAGCAGTCGCGATTTGGCTTGTTCGGCGGTGACACGCAGGACGGGAAATTCTTCGAATAGCGTCGCATAGGGCGCGACGGGCGTCGCACAGATGGACCCGAGAAGTTCCGCGTCACTGCTGAAGTAGGCGACATGGGACGAGTAGGCTAGAAGAAAGTGTTCACGCAGATCCTCGTCCGTGGCAATCCCACGTCGATGGGCCTCCAACATCAGCCGATCGGGAACCGGGCGGCGAGTGCGACCACCGACGGTGGGATCGACACCGCGATCACGCCATGTCAACAATTCGAACATCCGGCGGATCGTGTCGTCCGAAGCCGATTTGATGGGTAATGTCTCAAGCCGTTGCGAACTCAAACCGTAACGCTCGAGCATTTCCTGCAATAGGTGTGTTGGGATCGGGACATTCGGCCAACTTTTGGGCAAAGGACCGTCGAATTCCAACCGGGCTGCGGTGGTCTCGATGAAATCCAATTCGCTCGTATCCAAATCACTAAGGCTGGTAGCACGAAAACATAGCCATTGAGCGATGGCATGCTCGTATGCAAACGGGGCATCGGGGGCACGAGTCGCGTCCGCTTTTCCGGCGCTCGCGAGACTCCAATCATGATTGTACTTCCAGGCAACGCGATGCCAGTGCAGCCCGTCATCGTCGCGAAGCTTGACTCCGTCGGCCCATGCAAACACATCGTCTCGAGCGGGTAATCGATCTGGTTGGTTCTCATACAGGAAACGACGGTCGGGGGTCTGTGCCATACGCGGGACTGTGCCACCGAGCGACGCAACTTCCGCAGGCGGCAGACGCTTTGGAACATCATATCCCAACTCGTTCGCTTGGCTGATCAAATCAGCAGGGATGCGAACGGGGGCCGTCAGTGAAGCCGCAAAAGATTTGAGTTGCTGGCACAATTCGTCCGTTCGTTCGGTCTCGCTCTCGATTTTCAGGTCGCGCGGCGGGATTGGCTGTGACAGCTTTGAAAAATCGATGAGTCCTAAATGGCAGGGGCGTTCCCAGTCGGTGATGGCCATGGCGAGTTCATTAAAGGGGGGGATGAGAGAGTCAGCAAGACGAGACGGCGGTGAATCAGATGCTGCCAGGCACCAACGGCGTGGTGCGAACGAAGGTGATCGTGCTGGATGGAGTAAGAGAAACTTCGTCGTCGAGTTGGCCACAAGGTTGTTCGTCGACAAAAACAAGAAAATGGCCGCGCTCGAATGCATCGAGGGTAGCACACACCGCATCGTCTTCGCTCTTTTTCCGGCGGCCACGCGTGGACGTTCCAAAACGGATCCGTCCATCCGCTAGTCCCGCCTCCAGAGACTCTTTCGACAGTGGGCGCCGAAGCGGTGTAAGATTCGGCAATCTCAGCTGCTTTACGTGGTTTTTCACTGCCAACGTAATCAGCTCGGCCAATGTTGGCCTCCAGCCGTCAGCATGCGGTGGATCGATAGGCCACGAATCAAGCGGCTGACGCACCGAGCTTGATCGAACTCCTGAGACCTCAGGCAAGGCCAATGTGATTTCAACGGTCAACACCGCAGTGTAGCTCCTGGGGGATCATGTATGAGGTCATTTTTGAACCGAGGCCCTACAGCCGCTTGCATCGGACGTTGAGGGTGTTTCGTTTTACAACAAACCAGAGGCATCGTGTTGTGCGGAAGTCAAAGAAATCGAGGATAGCGGCGGTATCTGGGGAAACGCAAGATCGCGTCCTTTGGATCCTGCTCGCGAGGGTGATTGAACGTACTTCCTTGATGATTGGGATTCTATACGTGACGTCAGTGATTGGGTCGATTCAGCGGTGTGCCCTGCGTACACGACTGGATCAGTATCAGAGAATTACTTTTATTCACTGACTATTTCTTGACTCGCTACTTCGGTTGGCGCAGCTAGACGCTCATAAAGAATTTCGCCGATTTGCATTCACCGATCACGATGTCATAGCTCACAACGTGATCGACTTCGCAGACGCGATTAGCAATCAGGATCAATTGGCGTTTGAAATTGCAGTTGTTCGTGGCGTCGATAACTTTATCAAGGAAGAGCATGACGCCGCACCAAGGCTCGTATTCTGGGGATCAATTCGCCTTTCCTCTCTCGCCAACTGGGGTTTGCATCGGGGGTGAATGCTCGCGGCCTAAACCGAGAAACCTACAGCGGTTTGGGTCAGAAAACAGTCGGTCGTTGGTTGGTCAGCAACGCAAGAGACGGCCTCGGTTGCGGTGCGGAGAAGGCGGTGCAGTCTCCGGTTAAAGGAGACCGCCGAAAAAATTAGCGACGCGATTGGTCTTTGAATACGTCATAGGTGAGCCATAGCATGGTGATGCCCACGCCCAGGTAAGTCCAATCGAACACGGGGCGTGCATGCCTCCATGGCCATGAAATCGCGAGGTCGAGCGTGCAGAGCACAACCAAGGCGGTCGCCAACAAGAACGAGATTACCGTGAACATTTTTTCGAGCGTAAAGCGGGCGAAAAAACGCCCCAATCTCGACTTCGGACGCCGGATCGATTTCGGATGGGACGTCGGGAGAGTGCGTGTTGGGGCCACCCGCCGCGGCCGTGCCGCTGGCGTCATCCGATGGGGTGGCCGCTGATCCACATGATCCCGTTTCTGACGGACGGGGGAATGACGGTTGCGGTCTTGCCGCGATGGTGTCTGACGCGATGGCGCCCGATGCGGCGGCGATGGACGGCTTGATTTTTGGGGCTTCGGGCCTTTGAGTGTTGTGGGCATGAATGGTTCCTCCGTTTGCGTAATGCAGCGAAGTATCATGCTCTAAAGAGTGAGCACGCTGCGTGCCAATGGACGAAAATCAAAGATGTGACACACCAGCTCGCCGGTTTCACGAGCCACAGCTTGCGAGCCTTAAACCACGAAGCCTCGCTTGCGAATCAGGGCTACTGCCAGTGTCAGTAGATAGCAGGACAGATTGTCGCCGAAAACGCCAACTTGGCTTTGACTAGTTTGTCTGCAGGTATTCGTCGACGGCGTCAGTGAAGGAGTCGACGAGCGGACGCAACGCATCGATCCGGCCGCGAGCTTCGCCGAGTCGATCGTGTTTCGCGTCCTGCTCGATTTGCTGGGCCAATTCGTGAGCTGCGGTGTGATCATAACTGCTCACTAAACTCTTCAACCGGTGGGCTGCGATTTCGAGTTGTCGCGGCTCGCGTTGATCGACGGCGTCGCTCATCATTTGCATCAATTGCGGCATGTCATTGAGCACGTAACCGATGTGTTCTTTCAATAGATCCATCTCGCCGCCCATCCGCTGTAACGCCGATCCGATACTAAATGCCCCGGCGTCAAGCGGTTCGGGATATCGCGACGGTGCAGACTTGGGGTTGTTGTTTGCACCTTCGCGGTCGCTGCTACCCATTTCTTCGACCAACGTTACCAGTTCCGCGGCATGGATCGGTTTGGCAAGGTAGGAATCCATGCCGGCGGCCAAACATTTTTCGCGATCTCCCTGCAACGCGTGGGCGGTTAGGGCGATGATGGGAAGATGTTTGCCCGACTCTGCTTCCTGTTCGCGAATCGCTTTCGTCGCCGAAAATCCGTCGCGGCCTGGCATCTGCACGTCCATTAGTACCACGTCAAACGATTCGTTTTCGCAGACCGAGATGGCGGCGTCACCATCGCACTCACTGCGAACGTCATGGCCACGACGTCTGAGGATCGATTCGACCAGTTTTCGGTTCGGTTCGTGATCGTCTACAAGTAGAATTCGAAGCGACTTGTCGACAGTTTGGACCAACGGCGTATTCGTCACCTCGTTGCTTGCGACACAAGTGGGGGCATTGCGCAACGACTGGTCATCGCGAGTTGCCAATGTACTCATAATGGCTTCGAGCAACGCGGATGCCGAGACAGGTTTAACAAGGTACGACTCGATACCTAATTTTTTGCACCGGTGAGTCGAACTGGGACGATCCGCCGAAGACAGCATCATCACGGTGCCTGCCTGCAAATCGGGACGTTGCTGCATCATTTCAGCCAATTGAAAGCCATCGACTACCGGCATCATCGCGTCAAGGATGACGAGGTCAAAGGGAGCGTCGTCGCGAACTGCAGATTCCAATTCTTTCAAGGCAGCGGCAGCCCCGGGACAATGTGTCGTTCGCATTCCCCAATGGCCAAGCATTTCGTTTAAGATCCGTCGATTCGTAGCGTTGTCATCGACGATCAAAACGCGTTTCCCATCCAGGTTTTGCGAAGCGAGATCGCGGATCCGATCAATCGAAGACGCGGTCGATTGGCCGTCATCGGTGAAATGCTCCGGTGAGCTACCTAGTTTGAGTGTTAACGTAAAGTGGAACGTGCTGCCTTTGCCTTCGCTGCTTTGCACCCACAGTTTACCGTTCATCAATCGCACTAATTTCGAAGTGATGGTCAATCCGAGTCCGCTACCTCCAAAGCGACGAGCCATCGATGAATCGACCTGCGTGAACGCATCAAAGATCTTTTGTAAACGCTGCTTTGGGATACCTATACCTGTATCGGAAACCGAAAAATGCAAACAGATTTCATCGTCGGTCTGCCATTGTTCTTGTACATCGACGACAATCTCACCTTGGCTAGTGAACTTGATCGCATTGCCAATCAGGTTGAACAAGACTTGCCGAATTCGAGTTGGATCGCCTTGCAAACAATGGGGGACGGTCATCGGCATATGAACCGCCAATTCAAGTCCTTTCTCGTGGGCACGAACCGCTAACGCCTTTGTCGTTTCCCGGACGATTTCGGCGAGATTGAAATCGACTTCTTCGATCTCCATTTTGCCGGCTTCGATTTTGGTGATATCCAGCACGGCGTTAAGCAGATTCAGTAGCGAATCGGCTGACGTCTTCACCGTTTGCAGGTAATCACGCTGCTCGCGAGACAGATCCGTGGTTAACGCGAGCTCGGTCATCCCGAGGATGGCGTTAAGCGGCGTGCGGATCTCGTGGCTCATGTTTGCCAGGAACTCGCTCTTGCTGCGACTGTTGGCCTCGGCGGACTTTTTCGCTGCCAACAATGCTTCTTCGGTTTGCCGACGGCGCGTCACGTCACTTTCGATCACGATCCATCGTGAAAGTTGTCCACTGTCATCGTTGACCGGGATCAATTTGCATTCGACCCACAGCGTCGTTCCATCGCTGCGGTATTGCAAGACATCCGTCGTTAGTTCTTCAGCGGCCAGCAGCGTTTTGCGGATCGCTTGCCGCGTTGTGGCGTCGGTGCTGGGGCCGAACACTAGGTTTTCTAAATTGCATCCAATCGCCTCCGACGGTTCGTAGCCACTGAGTTTGCTGAACGCTTCGTTGGTCCACTGGATTTGGCCGCTCGCGTCCATGATTAGGATCGCGTTACTGGCCCGACTGACGACCAACGACAAGGTTTCCAAGTCATCACGATCCGCTGCGGCTTGTTCATCGCCGCGCAATTCAGACGGTTCAGATCGGACTTTGGAAGCGGATTCAGGCAACCGAATTTGAAATGCTTTCTTAGTCATCGCTAGCGAGTTTGGGGGGGGCGACAAAATGGCACACACCTTGCAATGGTTGCTATTTGAGCAAATATGCTGCCAATTTGACTTCGATTGACGTCCATTTACTCCTACCACAAGAGGATGATCGCGTCCTGCCACCGAATCCCGAGTGATCGCATGTCCCGAATCCTTGTTGTTGACGATGAACCCGCGGACCTGAATTTGGTTCGTCACGCGCTGGAAAAGCAAAATTACGAGGTTACGACCGCCTCATGTGCAAAAGAAGCCTTGCGACTGCTACGGCGAGGGGGTGTCGATGTTGCCGTATTGGACGTGATGCTGCCCGACGGAGACGGGTTAGACGTGCTGAAAAAAATCCGCGAGATTGATGAGCATTTGCCAGTGGTTTTTGTCACTTCTGGAGGCGAGAGCAGTACTGCAATCCGTGCGATGAAACTCGGTGCGTTGGATTATTTGCTAAAACCGATCAATGTCACGGAGCTTCGCGGCGTGGTGGGGCGTGCTGTGGAAATCCGCAAATTGACTGAATCGCCTGTCGAGATTAATGTCGACTCGCGATCCAGTGATATTCATTCGATCATAGGCCGCTGCGCTGCAATGCAGGAAGTCTATAAATCGATCGGGATTGTCGCCGCTCAAGACGTGACAGTATTAATTCGAGGCGAGAGCGGAACCGGTAAAGAATTGGTCGCGAGGGCGTTGTACCAATACAGCGAACGAGTGCAGGGGCCCTTTCTTGCAGTGAACTGTGCGGCAATCCCCGAAGCGTTATTGGAAAGCGAGCTGTTTGGTCACGAGAAAGGAGCCTTCACCGGAGCGGACCGTAAACGAATCGGAAAGTTTGAACAATGTCGTGGCGGCACGTTGTTCTTGGACGAGATCGGGGACATGTCACCGGTGCTGCAAAGCAAATTGCTACGTGTGCTGCAAGAGAAACAGTTCGAGCGAGTTGGTGGCAACGAAACGATTCAAGCCGACGTGCGTGTGATTGCTGCGACCCATCAAAACTTGGAACAGATGGTCAGCGACGGCGACTTTCGAGCGGACTTATATTACCGGCTGAATGGATTTTCGATTCATTTGCCACCGCTACGTGACCGTGGCAGCGACCTCGATTTATTGGTGGAGCATTTTCGCCGCCATGCTTGCCGCGATTTGTCGAAAGAGGTTCACATGGTATCGCGTGATGCGATGCAGGTCCTGCGAGATTATCGATGGCCTGGTAATATCCGGGAATTGCAAAATGCGATACGCCAAGGGATTTTGAAGACTTCCGGTCCCGCGTTATTGCCCGACTTTTTGCCTTCGTTCGTTTTTTCATCTTCCAAGCGTGTTGCGGAAGACCAACTAAGCAAATCGGATTCATCGAATGAAGCCGAATGTATCGATGCGACCGCGACAACGTCAGCGGATGAGCAGCGGCCCGTAGATGAACCTATTAACATCGTGGACGGTATTGCGAACGGTCCGCTCGATTTCGATTCCCCCCATCTGTATGACGATGTGATCGGCGCCGTCGAACAACGGCTTGTCCGAGAAATGCTCAAGCGAACCGGCGGCGACAAAGTCGAGGCGGCGCGGCGACTGGGAATCAATCCCACGTTGCTTCGCAGCCATGCGGCATTGGAACTGTTGGACCTAGCAGCACTAAATCATCAAGATGAAGAAAAACCACTGATCCGCCCCGGCATGACGTTGGCCGATATCGAAACTGAAGCAATCCGCCGAGCGCTGCAGGAATGCGGCGGTTGTCGTAAAGCGGCCGCGAAACAGTTAGGAATTAGCACTCGGACGATGCAGCGACGTGTCAAGGAACTGGGGATCTAGATGATCGTGCGGAATTGATAATCTCGTTTGTCGAGGGTCATGGGGTATCGGGTGCGGTCAATCACGACCGACCCCGCGGGCATCCAGGCGAATCGGTTAACGCACATCGAAACTCCTGCCAGGTTCGTTCTGTCTATTGCTACATTTGGCATATCGCGAAGGCAACCGGCATGTGTCAGATTGGCCGGGCCGCGGAGGAAGGGAGAGAGAGTCTACGTTGTGATTAACGATCATCCTCGGACGCGGCCACGGCCACTGCATCTGACATGACCGATGCTCGAAGACCTCCTTGGAATCCGGCATCGGGACCGTATGCGATATTATGTTTGCCTTTCTATCCCTTGGTTGCGTCAAAGCGATTTACGTCGAAGCGAGTCCAGGTCGCTATCACGTTTCTGTTGCTGTCGCCTTCGCATTAATCAATCAAACTGACGGACTCATGTGACATCGCTGCAACGTATGCACTTGCGATGCAACGTTTGTGCCAAATCTTGATCGCATGCCGGAATGCGGGTGCGGTGTAGCTTTTGACTTAACCGAGTGAATGCTTGTCGCATGCCCGACGCCAAGTTGGCATCACCGTTTTCTGGCACCGCACGTTTTCTGGCACAGCACGATCATCCGATCACGACAATTTGCAGATCGCCTTCTTTGCGTTCGACATTCATCCCGACGTCACGAGGATGGCGATGGAAGGCAAGATCAACCACGCCGTCGCCAATTCGCAGGTTTTGGATTCGAACCCAATTTAAAAAGTCGGGTAAACGTGGGTTCTCGAATTGAACTTGGGGTTTCGTCGGTGAGAAGGTCAGACCGAGGATACTCTGCAACAACAGAAATGCAGCACCAGTAGCCCAGGCTTGCGGCGAACAGGCAACCGGATAAAGCGTCGGTGCATGACCAGGCATCCGATCGAATCCGCAAAACAATTCTGGCAAACGATGCAGGTCGTTGAACAGCGAAGCGTCAAACAGCCCCGCAATCACGCGCGCACATTCATCGCGAAAACCGTAGCGAGCTAGACCCGCCGCACACATTGCGGTGTCATGCGGCCAGATCGATCCGTTGTGATAAGACATCGGGTTGTAACGGACTTCCCCAGCACTGATGGTGCGGATGCCCCAACCGTTGAACGCCCGTTCGTCGGTTAACGTCGCGGCGACGGACGCAGCATGGCAGGGATCAACAATCCCGCTGAACAAGAGATGGCCGGCGTTGCTGTTTCGCACTTTGCACGCCATTTTGTCGCCGTCCAGTGCAATGGCAAAGGTACCGATCGACGGCACCCAGAAACGGGCATTAAAGTCTTCTTTCAGCTGTGCGGCTTGCTGGCGAAGTTCGCTGGCCCACGCTGCGTCGTCCATCACGTCGGACAACTCGGCTGCGAGTAACTTCGCTTGGTAAACATACCCCTGAACCTCGCTGACCGCGATCGCGCCCTTGGCGTCGCGTCCATCGCTGTGGAAGATTGAATCGTTGCTGTCTTTCCAACATTGGTGGGTCAAGCCTCGTTCGTTGTGCGATTGGTATTCGACGAAACCATCCCCATCGACGTCGCCGTATTCATCAATCCAATTGACGGCGCGGCGGATGTTATGCCAGATGAATTCGATGAATTCGCGGTCACCGGTCCGCCGGTAATATTGACCGGCCAGGATGACAAACAGTGGTGTGGCATCGACGGTTCCGTAATAGCGTTTAAACGGGACTTCGCCCAATGCCGCCATCTCTCCGTCACGCATCTCGTGGACAATTTTTCCAGGTTCCGATTCGATGCTCGGGTCGACTTCGGTTGCCTGGGTTGCCGCCAAAAAACTTAATACGCCGCGAGCTAGTTTGGGACGCACCCAAAGCGTTTCTAGCGCCGTAATGATTCCATCGCGACCAAACGGCGTGGCGAACCAGGGGACGCCGGCATAAGGGTAGCGTCCGTAAATCGTGTCCGAGATTAGCATGTCGAGGTCCGCGTTGCTGCGGTTAAGCCAGCCGTTGAATTCTTCGTTCGAGGTGAAGATTTCTACGCGTTCGGCCTCGGTTTGGCGCAGTCGGTTGCTCCAACCGGTGACAGCCTCGGCGTGACTGCGAGATGGTGTGTCGGGTTTCTTGACGTAGCCCGACTTCTCTGTGTGGCATTCCGCAGTGGCGTGCAGCGTGGTTTCTTCGCCACCGCCAAGATGGACTTGTAAAACACAGCGTCGCGGTTCGATGATTTTCACTTTGCCATCAAACGCGACGTTGACCTCGCGTTTTTGGTCATCCAATCCGTGATAGGCAAGCGCGACAGCGGACTTGTCGACTTTGGCCTCGAGCAATTCGCCTCGTTGCGCTCGGTGCTCGCCGCGCACTTCGAATATGTCACGAAAATCCGACGCGAAACGATATTCTACTTCAAGATCGACCGGACTGCGTGAGTAGTTCTTCAGTCGCAAATGTTCGTAGAACGTTCCGCCGTCAAGCAACATGCTGCGGAAAACGTGCAGGGTGCCTTGCGGCAGCACGTGATCGGGTTGAGGCAGTTCCGGTGTTGTCATCTGCACCACAAACGAGCTGTTGTCTTCTTTCATTGTCGAATTCAACAACAGCGGTCGTTTGTTGTTAATCAGCAGTTCCCAGTTGGATAGAAAGCGGGTCCCGAGGTGATACACGCCCTGTTCTGAATCGCCTGCTCCGCCGATCTCTCCGAGTTGGTCGACGATGGCGAACGTGTCACCCTGTTTTAGCACCTGGCTGTTCGCGGGTGCTCGATTGTTTTTAGCCTGCACATCCCAATCGGTGGTGCCGGATTGAACTTTCGCGGGAGGTGTGGTGCTCATGGTTGGGGAAAATAGAGAGGGCGTGCCCCCAGACATCGAGTGAAATCTCAATCGCGTTTTCCACTGCCGAGGTCTGCGGGGCACTACGGTTTGTGAAATTGGGACGTAAACGATTAGCCGGCGGTTACTGCGGCGTCGGTGGTCTTGATAATCGAGTCTCGCGAGGGAAGACGGATCGATTTTTGTGGGGTGATCAACCGCTCGTATACGTCGACGTAACCTTTTGTCATGGTTTCGACAGAAAAACGGTTTTGGAAGTAAATGCGACAGGCACGGCGGTTGATCTTGTCGATATTGCGTGCTGCTTCGACCGCCTCGTCGACACTCTCAACAATATATCCGCTGACGCCGTGCTTCATCACCTCGTCGACGCTGCCGTTTCGAAATGCGATTACGGGGGTTCCGCAGGCCATCGATTCGGTCATCACCAAACCAAATGGCTCGGGCCAATCGATTGGAAACAACAATGCCTTGGCGCCTCCAAGCAACTTGTTCTTTCCGCTTTCGTTTACTTCGCCGATGTATTCGATCAACGGATGGTCCAAGTGGGGCTTGATCCTTTCTGAAAAATACTGTTCGTCGACTTTGTCGATTTTCGCCGCCATTTTTAGCTTCACACCGAGGCGTTTGGCGATTTCGATGGCACGTTCTGGACCTTTTTCTGGCGAGAATCGGCCGAGGAAGGCAAAGTATTCGTTGGGATCACACGCGGGTTGGTAGTCATAATTTTCGCCGGGTGTGCCGTTGTAAACCGTGCCAACCCAATTCGCATTTTTGATCGGTGCTCGTTGCGAATTACTGATCGACACGACAGGCATGTCGGGAAATTCGTCAAAAACGGTTTGGAAATCTGGCAGATCAAGTCGCCCATGAAGGGTGGTAACATGCGGCGTATTCAAATACCGCATCACACTAAAATGGCTAAAGTCGGTGTGGAAGTGAATGATATCGAATTTATCCGCCATGCGCAATACTTCCATCAATTGTCGCTGGTGCCAGATGATTGCATCATGCGGCACCCTGCTGCAACGCAGTGACTCTTTGACAACGGCAACATGGTCAGCGTTTGTCAGCGAATCACCACTGGCAAACAGTGTCACGTCATGTCCCTGGTTAACGAGTTCTTCCGTCAAATAATGAACGACTCGTTCGGTGCCACCATAGGTTTTCGGCGGTACGGTTTCAATCAAGGGAGCGACCTGAGCGATTCTCATCGGTTGGTTTCCTTATTCAACGTCCTTCAAGATCAATTATCAGCCAGCCAACCAAGGTGGCGACCGAGTAACGACCACGGACGCCAGAGGCCACGCCGATAAAAACGGAAAAAAATGATCGCGACCGCATATTGCAAGCGTCGTACCAATGTGCCGTAAAACAACGTCCCAAAGACAATGTGGCACTTCGCAGGCGACAGCAGGTCATGTTGTCATCGCAGGAGAATCGATTGCTTCTGATCCGGCTTTGATGTTTCGGTACGCTGAATGCACCTTCGTTCGTAGAAAACCTCAAGACGCCGTCATTGAAATGCGTCGTGCGGCGTCGTCGAACAATGGAGTAACTGAGATCATGCGGAAGCAAGACTTGCGATTGCAGTGGGAATCGTTGACACTGCAACTAGAGAAGCAATTGGCCTCGATCTGTGAACGGCTAGCCGGACAATGTGTGGATGGAGTCCGGTTGTGCATCCAGTTGGAATCACAACTCTGCCAGTTCTGCGAAAAGCCGTTTCCAGCGACGGGGGCAGAGATGAACGCTCGAACGCGGCAAGCCAACCGGCTGGTAAAGCGTTGGCGGCGATTGACGCGGCATCCTCAGGCAACGAATTCGGCGGACACCGCATCGCCCGCTGTAGCCACAGCGACGGAGCAACCTCGTTTCAGACCCGTCGTGTCGGCGTAGCGAGTGCGTGTGCCGATTCCCGCAGAATCCGGAGCAGGGAGTGGTGATTAGGAACCACTCTGACTCCGAATTCGTTGCGTTAGGAAAGGGAATCTCTGACCACGTCACTCGTTCGCACGTTGAGGAAACGGACTTGGCAATGCCATCAAAACGTCCTGAGCTTCATCAAACGACTTGTAGCGGATATCGTCAATCAACACGCCGCCTGCCTCTATGGCCGCAGATTCGGCGGTCGATCCTGCGGGGACACTTGCAATCGTGTAACCGTCGTCGGTTTCAACAATGACATAGTCGCTCATTTCATTCTCTCCCGGAGAAGGCGAGTCGTTTCGAGAAACAATAACCTTGGATGGTCGAATGACACGATCATGGAGTTGATATCCCTGTTGGATCACTTCCACCACCGAGCCTTCGGGATGATTGTCCGAATCCTTCTGGCCGATGACATGGTGTTGTTTGGGATTAAAGGGACTCCATGATCCCGGCACTTCGCGCATGCCATGACTTGAAAGCGTGTCGCAGAACTGGTCTCGAACCAATTCGACGGCTTCCATCAATCCATCGAAGTCGCCGGAGTGCCGTCCAGTTAAAATAGCCCGTTCCAGGTTGTCAAGCACGGGAAGCAGATCACGCATCAAATGGATACCCGAATACTTCCTCTGTTCATCGAGCTCGTGGCGGCTGCGTGTGCGATAGTCGTCAAAGTCGGTGGTGGTGCGAGCGAGCTGATCTTCGCTTGCGGCTAATCGCTCGCGAAGTTGTAGATTCACATCGTTCATTGGTTTGCCTCCGCTTTACTGGTTTCGGCCCAGATCATTTCGCTGAAGCGGCTTGGGAGCCAAGTCTGGATCCATCCGAAAACCGGTGTCACGAGTAATCATTGCCAAATCGTTTACCGTTTTTTGGAAAGGATCTTGGGGGGCCTTGCCATTGTCGAACTCAGTGGCAAGTAGCATGCCACCGACCCGCAAAATCGCTCGGACGGTTCGTAAGGGGGGATTCAAAGGAGGCGAGTAGCGATGCGGATAGGCAACGTAAGGCAAAACTCTGTCAAGCGCTATACGTGCTGTCAGAGAAACTCCATCGCCTCACAAAACGTTGGGTTGGCACCGCGACAAAACGAGGCTCGCGCCGCGACAGTTTGTCTGGATCTGTGACAAGTTGACACTCGCTTTGCAGATCGCGGGGCAATTAGTTCATTGGCACGCCGGATGCTGGGAGGCAAGCGAAATTGGCCACCGTTGCGTGGGGGGCGATCGTCTGCAACTTAGACACTGGGATCTCAGGTCTCGCCCCATCATTTCTTCTAGCAAGGAGACATCCGCCTATGAGCGACATGATCGAAGCGTCGGGTCTGTCGAAATATTATGGTGAGTTTGCTGCCGCCCAAAACATCACCTTTGCTGTTCCCGCGGGTCAGATTTGTGCATTTCTTGGTCCCAACGGCGCGGGCAAGTCAACAACGATGAAGATGTTGACCGGCTTTTTGTCGCCCGACGAAGGAACCGCACGTATCGGAGGATTTGATGTTCATGACGACCGGATCGCCGCAGCCGAGCGACTCGGCTATCTGCCTGAGAACGGCCCTCTGTATCCGGAGATGACCCCGAATTCATTTTTAAGATACGTCGGCGAAACTCGCATGCTTGGTGGAGGCGAATTGGAGGACCGTTTGACTTGGGTTTGTCAACAATGTTCGCTCGGTGACGTGTGGAGAAAAGCGATTGGCAAGTTATCGCGAGGGTACCGCCAACGCGTCGGGATGGCTCAAGCGTTATTGCATGACCCCGATGTGCTGATCCTGGATGAACCCACCAGCGGGTTGGACCCAAATCAGGTTTATGGTGTTCGTCAGCTGATCGAGAGTCTAAGCGAAACCAAAACCGTCTTGTTGTCGACGCACATCTTGCAAGAGGTCCATGCGGTGTGCAGTCGCGTTGTGTTAATCAACGAAGGACGCATGGTGTTCGATGGTCCCACGTCAGAACTTGGACCCCATAGTGACGCAATGGAAGCGAAATTCCGCGAACTGACGATCGCCGCATGAGTGGCGGTTCCTTCACTGCCCGCATGAATACAACAAAACAACGAAGGAATTCGAAGATGCAACTGCGAAAAAGTGTCATCCATTCAATCTTTAAACGCAACTTTGCCAGTTATTTCTCTGGTGTCCTTGGTTACCTTTTCATCGTCGTCTTTGTGGTGTTGGGAGGTGCACTCGCATTTAACGCACGGTTTTTCACTGGCAATACTCCGTCGCTGGATCAATTGACTCAGTGGTACCCGGTGTTGCTGCTGTTCTTCATTCCCGCGGTCACCATGAGTGTGTGGGCCGAAGAGAAGAAGATGGGGACCGACGAATTGCTATTTACGATGCCCGCCAGCGAGAAAGAGATCCTGCTTGGGAAGTACGGTGCCGTGTTGGCCGTGTACAGCGTGGCATTGCTCTTCTCGATGGCTCACGTCATGGTGTTGATGTTCCTCGGAAACCCCGACTGGGGGCTGATCGCGACCACATATTTCGGTTATTGGATTGCGGGGGCGGCGCTGCTCAGTGCTGGCATGCTCGCGTCGCTGCTGACGTCGAACATGACGGTGGCATTTGTCGTCGGGATTTTGCTGTGTGGTATTCCGGTGTTTATCGGGAACCTCGGCAATTTGCTGGGTTTGGGTGACACGCTGAACCAATTTAGTTTGGCGGAACAGTTTCGTGATTTTGGTATGGGCGTCGTTCCGCTGACAGGAGTTTTGTATTTCGTCAGTTTGACAGCGTTGATGTTGTATCTGAACTACGTCGTCATGACGCGTCGACACTGGCAAACGAAACGCGAACCATCAATGGCGGTGCAGTTCGCAATCCGAGCCGCCAGTGTCGCGGCCGTGCTGGGCTGCGCAACCGCATGGGCTGGTTACAGTGCACTTCGAGTCGACGCCACTAGCCAGCGGCTATTCAGTCTTTCGTCAGCAACAAAATCTATCCTCGCCAAACTTGAACCCGAACGCCCTATCGAGATCCAAGCGTTTCTGAGCCCCGAAGTGCCTCGTGAATACACCGAGACACGCAAACGGTTAGTTGGGTTGCTGCGACAATTTGACGAGCTCGGAGGCAAGAATCTTGCGGTTCGTTATGTCGACGTCCAACCGTTCAGTCCTCAAGCCGAGGAAGCCGAGCACTTTGGAATCGAGCCGGTCCAAGTCATGACCGAGCGTGACGGTCGACGCAGTGAAGTTGATGTGTACCTTGGGGCCGTGGTGATCAGCAGCTACGACAAGGTGGTCGTTCCATTCTTTGGTAAAGGGCTGCC
>TARA_R110002073_G_scaffold22414_12_pt1 | contig 26704 bp, 20 predicted proteins | sample TARA_R110002073 | Tara Oceans TARA_R110002073 (sample SAMEA4397174) | marine metagenome | biome: Polar Biome; feature: [DCM] deep chlorophyll maximum layer (ENVO:01000326); material: water (ENVO:00002006), including particulate matter (ENVO:01000060) such as... | depth 40 m | reverse complement strand
GCTGGGGATCTTCGTGTTCAACGAAACGCTGCGCCCCAATGTGGCCATCGGGGCGGGTATCGTGGTTTCGGCTGGGCTGTTCACGCTGTGGCGGGCCCGGGTGAGGGCCCGTCGCGCGCGTTACGAGCAGGCCCGCTCGGCCTCGGCGCCGAATGCGCTGTAATTTTCCCAAAATTCTGCATCGCGCCGCCGCGATGACACGCGCACACGCTGCGCCTCGTCCGGATCGTTGAAAAACCGAGCGGCGCGGCGCTGTTCGGACCGCGTGAGCGTGGTGCGCGCCACCGCGTCGATGCAGCGGCACAGGGACCGCGTGGACTGCGAACGGTCGGACCGGTTGCAGGCGTTTTCAATCGGCCCGGCCGTGGCAACGGCGGGCGAGAGCATAACGGTCGCAAGCGCCGCAGACATCAGGATGCGTTTCATAACTGCCTCGATCCAGTGGGCGCGGCCCTTTTCGGGCCGTCATTGGGGTAGGACTCAACTGCTCACTGGGGTAGCAAATCTGGCCAAATTCAACAACCGCTAGGGGTAGCATAGGCGTGGTTCCCTGCCGCAAGACCTGCGCTTCTCGCCATGTGAATGGGCGTTTGCATCCGAATCGGCACCGGGTAAAATGGCTGAAATCCGGGGGGCTTATGGCTGATTACGACTACATCATCGTCGGTGCGGGCAGCGCGGGCGCGCTGTTGGCGAACCGGCTTAGCCAATCCCACAAGGTCTTGTTGCTGGAGGCGGGCGGGCGCGACAACTATATCTGGGTGCATATCCCGGTCGGGTATTTGCACAGCATTGGCAATCCGCGCACCGACTGGCTGTTGAAGACCGCACCCGAGAAGCGGCTGAACGGGCGATCGCTGCTGTATCCGCGCGGAAAGATCCTGGGCGGCTGTTCGTCGATCAACGGGATGCTGTATCTGCGCGGGCAGGCGGCGGATTACGAGCAATGGCGCCAGATGGGCCTGACCGGCTGGGGCTGGGACGATGTTCTGCCGCTGTTCAAGGCGCATGAGGATTACGCGGCGGGCGATCCTGGCGACATGCATGGCACGGGCGGCGAATGGCGGGTGGAGAACCAGCGCCTGCACTGGGACATTCTGGACGACTGGGCCAAGGCCGCCGAACAGACCGGCATCCGCGCGACACAAGACTTCAACACCGGTGATAATGAAGGTGTGGGGTATTTCAAGGTCAACCAGCGCAGCGGCTGGCGCTGGAATACAGCCAAGGCGTTTCTGCGCCCGGCGCGGGGCCGCCGCAGCCTGGACATTCACACGAACGCGCAGGCGCAAGGGCTGATCTTCGACGGGGATCGGTGCGTCGGCGTGCGTTATCTGCGCGATGGGATGGTCTGCGAAGAGCGCGTCAATGCCGAAGTGATCCTGTCGGCCGGGTCCATCGGCTCGACCCAATTGCTGCAATTGTCCGGCATCGGGCCGGGGGCCGTGCTGCAAGGTCAGGGGATTGCGCCGCGCCATGACAGCGATGTCGGCGAGAACCTGCAAGACCATTTGCAGATGCGCATGGCCTACAAGGTGCAGGGCGCCACGACGCTGAACACCATGGCGAATTCCTGGCTGGGGCAGGTGCGGATCGCGCTGCAATACGCGGCGACGCGCTCGGGCCCGATGTCGATGTCGCCCAGCCAGCTGGGGGCCTTCGCACGCTCCGGCCCGGATGTGGAACGCGCGGATCTGGAATACCATGTGCAGCCGCTGTCGCTGGGGGCCTTCGGCGAAAACCTGCATCCCTTTCCGGCGATCACCGCGTCGGTGTGCCATCTGCGCCCGGACAGCCGCGGAACCGTTCATATCACCTCGCCGGATCCGATGGCGCCGCCCCGGATTGCCCCCAATTACCTGTCGGCGCCCGGCGACCGGCAGGTGGCGATCCGCGCCTTGCGCCTGACGCGGCGGATCATGCAGGCGCCGGCGCTGGCGCGCTACGCACCGTCCGAATTCATGCCGGGCGACCATGCGCAAACCGACGAGGAATTGCTCAGGGCCGCGGGCGAGATCGGGACGACGATCTTTCACCCGGTCGGCACCTGCCGGATGGGCACCGATCCGCGCGCCGTGGTGGGCCCGGATTTGCGGGTGAACGGTGTGACCGGGCTGCGGGTGGTCGATGCCTCGGTGATGCCGGTGATCGTCAGCGGCAATACCAATTCGCCAACGCTGATGATCGCCGAAAAGGCCGCCAGGATGATCCTGGCGGGATAGGGGCTTCGCCCCTCGCCGCTGCGCGGCTCACCCCAGGATATTTGTCGGCACAAAGATGCGCAATTTGAGTCAAATTGTCTGGATCATCCGCGCTCGCGACGTGCCGCCGGCCTTCACGGCAATGTCACGGCCTGCCAGACCGGCGGGACTTTCCGGCGCCGCCGGCGGGCGGTATTGCGGGTTGAATTCTGTCGGGCATCGGTCAATCTGTTGATTGCACCCTGCCAGCAGCCCTTCCGAACGGAGCGACCCCATGCCGATCAGACTTTCCCGCCGGGCTTTCGTGGCCTCGGTTCTGGCCCTATCGGCGGCGACGCCGGTCCTGGCCGAGCAGGACCCGCGGCCTTACACGTTGGCGACGGCGTCCGAAGGCGGCACGTATTACCCGGTGGGTGTCGCGATGGCGCTTCTGGCCAAGATCAATCTGCAAGGATCCACCGGGATCGACATGGAGGCGATCACCTCGGCCGGGTCGATCGAGAATATCGCGCTGATGCGTGAGGGCACGGCGCAGTTTGGGATCTTGCAGGTGCTGGCCGGGGATCTGGCGCAACAGGCAACGGATCAAACCGTGGATTTCGGTCCGCAAGACGAATTGCGCGCGGTGGCGATGCTGTGGCCGGATGTCGCGCATTTCCTGCTGCGCAGCGACCTGGCGCTGACCGGAACGCTGGACGATCTGGCCAATCTGACGGGGCAGGGGTTTTCGATGGGTGCCGAAGGCTCTGGGACCGCTTATGCCAATGGTGTGCTGTTTGCCAATTACGGGTTGGACACGACGGATTGGGGGGTGGTCAACGCGGATTACGTGCAATCGGTGCAGATGCTGGTCGATGGTCAGATTGGCGGCGTCAATATCAGCAGCGGGATCGGGGCCGCGTCGGTGGTGGATGTGTTCACCCGCATGAATGACGGGGTTCGACTGTTGTCCGTGACGAACGAGCAGGCGGCCAGCCTTGACGGGGGCATGGGCGCACTTTCCACGGTGACGATTCCGGCGGGGACTTATCCGGGGCTGCAGGAACCCCTGCAGTCGGCGTCGATGCCGAATTTCCTGGCGGTTCGCGGTGATGTTCCGGATGAGGATGTGTATCAGATCACGCGGGTCATCTTCGAGAACCTGGAATACCTGTGCGGTGTGCAAGCGGCGGCGTGTGGCATGTCGCTGGAAGCCGCGCGCACCGGGTTGCCGATTGCCCTGCATCCGGGGGCGGCGCGGTATTTCGACGAGGTGGGTGTTCTGGACCCCTCGGTGGTGGCCGCAGAGACGCCCGAGGAATAACGGCTCCGTGCGCGCACGGCTGCCCGCCAGGGCGGAGTCCGGACCATCACTCCCTGCGTTCAGGCGTTGACGTCGATCACCACGCGGCCCTGGACCTGGCCTTTCAGGATGGCCTTGCCCAGATCCGGCAGGTCGGACAGCCCCTGCGGGTTGACCATGGCCTCCAGCTTGTCCATTGGCAGGTCGCGCGCGATCCGTGCCCAGGCCCGCAGGCGGTCGGAATAGGGGCGCATCACGCTGTCGATGCCCAAAAGGTTCACGCCGCGCAGCAGGAACGGGATCACCGTGGCCGGCAGTTGCGCCCCGCCCGCCAGACCTACGGCTGAAACCGATGCGCCGTATTTCATCTGTCCCAAAACGCGCGCCAGCATCGGCCCGCCGACGCTGTCCACGCATCCGGCCCAGGTTTCGGCCTCCAGCGGGCGCTTGACGGTTTCCGCCAGATCCGCCCGCGGGATGATCCGGCTGGCGCCAAGGTCCCGCAGATAGGGTTCCAGCGACGTCCGCCCGGTGACGGCGGCCACCTGGTAGCCCAGCCGCGCCAACAGTGCCACGGCGACGGACCCCACGCCGCCGGCGGCCCCGGTGACCAGAACTTCGCCAGCACCCGGGGCCAGTCCGTGATCTTCCAGCGCCATCACCGCCAGCATCGCCGTGAAACCGGCGGTGCCCACGGCCATGGCCTGGCGCGTGGTCAGCCCTTCGGGCAAGGGCACCAGCCAGTCGGCCTTGACGCGCGCGCGGGTGGCGTAACCGCCCCAATGCACCTCGCCGACGCGCCATCCGGTCAGCACAACCTTGTCACCGGGCTTGTAACGCGGATCCTCGGATTGCTCGACCGTTCCGGCAAAGTCGATCCCCGGCACATGCGGATAGCTGCGCACCAGGCCGCCGCCGGCGGTCAGGCACAGACCGTCCTTGTAGTTCAGCGTCGAATACTCGACAGCGACGGTGACATCGCCGTCGGGCAGGCGATCATCGCCGAGGTTCTGAACAGTGGCGCTGGTCTCGCCGGATTCGGACTTTTCGACGACAAGGGCTTTGAACATGGGATCCTCCTGAGTTGGGCCAAGGTTTACCCGTGTGATCCGTCCCTGCAATCAAAAAGGGGCGGGCCCGAAGCGGACGCCCGGCTTGACGCTGCGTGCTTGGAAAGCGCGGCTCGGGTGGCTGGGCCCCGGGCAGGTGCACAAGCCTTGCGGTGAACGGTGATCGACGCGGGGCGCACACGGCGCGCATGTCCGCGTCCATACCGCGAAGGGCCGCAATATGTTGTGGATAAGACGCCGCTGTCTGCCACATCCGGCGCGCGTTTCTTGACACACCCCCGGGTGCAAGGGACACTGCCGCCCCAGCCTCAATGGGATTCGTCCGTGCATTTCACCCGCCTGCGCCTCAACGGTTTCAAAAGCTTCGTTGACCCCACCGAACTGGTCATCAACGAGGGGCTGACCGGTGTTGTCGGGCCCAATGGCTGCGGCAAATCCAACCTGCTGGAGGCGCTGCGCTGGGTGATGGGGGAAAACCGACCCACCGCGATGCGCGGCTCTGGCATGGAAGATGTCGTCTTTGCCGGGACCAGCAGCCGGGGCGCGCGGGCCTATGCCGAAGTGGCGCTCAGCGTTGACAATTCGGACCGGCTGGCGCCCGCCGGGTTCAACGAGTCCGACGCTTTGGACGTGACGCGCCGGATCACGCGCGATGCCGGTTCGGCCTACAAGGTGAACGGCAAGGATGTGCGCGCGCGCGACGTGCAGATGTTGTTCGCCGATGCCTCGACGGGCGCACATTCACCCGCGCTGGTGCGGCAGGGGCAGATTGCCGAGTTGATAAACGCCAAGCCCAAGGCGCGGCGGCGGATTTTGGAGGAAGCGGCCGGGATCTCGGGCCTGTATCAGCGCCGGCATGAGGCCGAATTGCGGCTGAAGGGCACCGAAACCAACCTGGAGCGCGTAGGCGATACGGTTGAGCAACTGGCGCAGCAGATGGCGGTGCTGGCGCGCCAGGCACGTCAGGCCAAGCGCTACCGCGAGATCGCGGTGGAGTTGCGCCGGGCCGAGGGGATGCTGCTGTATCGCCGCTGGCGCGAAGCGGCGCAGGCGCGGGCCGAGGTGCAATCGGCGCTGGGCGAGGCGGTCCAGTCCGCCGCCGCCGCCGAACGCCGGGCCCGCGAGGCCGGCACGCTGCGTGAGCGCGCCGAGGACGCCCTGCCGCCGCTACGCGAGGAAGAGGCTGTCGCCGGGGCCATCGTGCAACGCCTTCAGGTGCAGCGCGATACGCTGGCCGACCAGGAGGCGCGCGCGCGCGAAGCGGTGCAGGCGCTGATGGCGCGAATCGAACAACTCAGGCTAGATGCGCAGCGCGAAGCCGGGCTGGCTGCCGACGCCGATGAAACGATCGAACGGCTGCACTGGGAACATGAACAGCTGGCCCGTGCGGGCGAGGGGCACGAACAGAAGCTGGAGGAAGCGACCGAAATCGCGCGCGAGGCGGCGGATGTGCTGGCCGATGCCGAGGCGCATCTGACCGAGGCAACCGAAGATGTCGCGCGCCTGTCCGCCCGCCATCAGGCACTGACCCGGCAGGCCGCCGAGTCCCGCGCCGAGGGCGCGCGCGCCAGCGCCGGGGCTCAAACCGCTGCCGACGAGGCCCGCCAGGCGGCCGAGGCGCTGAAAGCCGCGCTGGAGGCCCATGCGGGCGCCGACGACGTGCGCGCCGCGGCGCAGGACCTGTTGGAGGCCGCCGAGGAAACGCTGATCGAAGCCGAGGACGCGCGCGCCGAAGCGCAGGTGCAGGAGGTCGAGGCGCGCGCCGCGCGCGCATCGGCCGAAGGGGAAGTGAAGGCGCTGGCGGCGGAACTGGGAGCGCTGGAACGGCTGATCGCCCGCGACTCCGAGGGCGAAGGCGGCATTCTGGACCAGATCGGCGTGGACCCGGGGTTCGAGCACGCGCTGGGCGCGGCTCTGGCCGACGATCTGCGCCTGTCGCCCGTGGCTCAGGGCACCGGGTGGCACAGAATGCCCGCCTATCCCGCGCCCGCGCCACTGCCCGCCGGGGTTCAGCCCCTGGCCGCGCATGTCCGCGCACCCGCAGAATTGCAGCGCCGCCTGTCGCAGGTCGGTTTGATCGACGCCGCGCAGGGGCCGGGCCTGCACGCTGCGCTGGCGCCCGGGCAACGGCTGGTGACCGCCGATGGCGACCTGTGGCGCTGGGACGGGGTGATGCAGCGCGCCGAAGATGCGCCCAACGCCGCCGCGATCCGTCTGACGCAGATCAACCGCCTGTCAGCCCTGCGCGCCGAACTGGACGAGGCCGAGGCCGGCCAGGAAGCCGCGCGCGAGGCGCATCAGCAGCGCCAGAGCCGGCTGACCCAGATGACCGAGGCCGACAGGATGGCGCGCGAGGCCCGCCGCGCCGCCGAGGCCCGTCTGACCGAGGCCAACCGCACCGCCAGCCGCGCCGAGGCCGAGGCCAGTCTGCTGCGGTCCAAGCGCGAAAGCGCGGAACTGGCGCTGGAACGCATGCAAGCCGCCGCCGAGGACGCGCAGGGCCGGCTGGCCGAGACCGAGGAGGCGCTGGCCGGGCTGGACGATCTGGACTTTGCCCGCGCCGGGTTGGAGCGCAGCCGCACGCAGGTGGAAGCCGCGCGCATGGCGATGATGGCGCGCCGCGCCGCGCAGGATGAATTGCGCCGCGACGGGGCCGCGCGCCGCACCCGCGCGCAGGAAGTCGCCCGCGATATCCAGAGCTGGGCCGCGCGCAAGACCACCGCCGCCGGCCGGATTGCCGATCTGGAATCGCGCGCCGAAGAGGCGACCGGGCAACTGGCCGATGCCAACGCCGCGCCCGAGGAAATCCAGGCCCGGCGCGAAGAACTGATCGACGCGATCACCCAGGCCGAAACCCGCCGCACCGCCGCTGTCGAGGCGCTGCTGGCCGGCGAAAGCGCGCTGCGCGCAGCGCAGGATGCCGAGCGCCAGGCCGAACGCGGCGCCGGCGAGGCGCGCGAGGCCCGCGCCCGTGCCGAAGCGCGGGTCGATGCTGCGTCCGAGGCGGTGACGCTGGCCACCAACCGCATCGCCGAGGATCTGGATACGACGCCACAAGGCCTGCTGAACCAGCTGGACACCGATGCCGACGCCTTGCCGTCTGTCGCGCAGCTGGACACCGACATCGCCCGCCTGAGGCGCGCGCGCGACGCGCTGGGCGCGGTGAACCTGCGGGCCGAGGAGGACGCGCGCACGGTGACCGAGGAACATGACCTGCTGGTTGCCGAAAAGGCCGATCTGGAGGCCGCCATCGCCAAGTTGCGCGGTGGCATCGCCGCGCTGAACCGTGAGGGGCGCGAGCGGCTGCTGGCGGCGTTCGAAGAGGTCAACGCGAGCTTTTCCAACCTGTTCGTGCATCTGTTCGGCGGCGGCGAGGCGCGGCTGGTTCTGGTGGAAAGCGACGATCCGCTGGAGGCGGGGCTGGAGATCCTGTGTCAGCCGCCGGGCAAGAAGCTGTCATCGCTGAGCCTGTTGTCCGGCGGAGAACAGACGCTGACCGCGCTGGCGCTGATCTTTGCCGTGTTCCTCGCCAACCCGGCGCCGATCTGCGTGCTGGACGAGGTGGACGCGCCGTTGGATGACGCCAACGTGCTGCGGTTTTGCGATCTGCTGGATGAAATGACGCGGCGCACCGAAACGCGGTTCCTGATCATCACTCACAACGCGCTGTCGATGGCGCGCATGGACCGTCTGTTTGGTGTGACGATGGCCGAACAAGGGGTCAGCCAGTTGGTCAGCGTGGATCTGAAGAACGCCGAGGCGCTGGTGGCCTGACCATGCGGCGAGGGGAGGCGCTGCCTCCCCTCTTGCCCTGCGGGCAATTCACCCCACCGGGATATTTGACGCACAAAGATGGACAATTTGAATCAAATTGTTCGGATCTTGCTGCGATGCGCCGGAGGCCCGAGTGATGGATCGACGCGCCTCAGGCGGCTTTGGCGGGCTGCGACAGGATCTGCGCGTGGAGGGCCGCGCGTCTGGTGGCGACCTGCGCGGCGTGCCGTTCGCGAATGGGGCCGTAGCCGCGGATGTGTTCGGGCAGGTCCAGCAGTTCGGTCAGGGCCTCTGTTCTGGCGGTGTCCCAATGGTTCAGCGCAAGGTCGATATCGGCCTGATATTCGGCCAGCAGGCGGCGGGCCAGTTTGGCCTCGTCGCTGTTGCGGAAGGGATCCAGCAGGGATCCGCGCAGCCCGCGCAGACGGTTGAGAACGCTGAAGAAGCGCAGGGCCGTCTTGCCCTTGACGGCCCCTTTCACCGGCTTGCCGGTCTGCGGATCGGTGCCGCCATAGGGCCAGGCGCCGAAGTGGAAGGTCAGTTCCATGTCGCCGTCGAAGGCCTCGGACAGGGACTGGCGGAACGAGGGTTTGGAGTAGAGCCGCGCGACCTCCCATTCATCCTTGACCGCCATCAGCTTGAACAGTCCGCGCGCCACCGCCATGAGGGCCTGTTCGGGCAAGTCCTTGGTGCGCAATTCGTCCAGGCGGTCGGTGTAGCTGCGGGCGAAGGCGGCGTCCTTGTAGGCGCTCAGCGTGTCCACACGCAGCGCGATGACCTCCTCCAGGGTTGGGTTGCGATGCGCGGTCAGGTCAACCGCCGGGTCCGTGCCTGACAGGGCCCGCGCGCCGGCGGGATCGGCAAGGGCAAGGCGGCCCAGATCGAACGCCTGTTTGTTGCGCGCGACGGCGACGCCGTTCAGTTCGATTGCGCGGTGCAGGGCGGCCAGCGACAGCGGAATGCCGCCCTGCTGCCATGCCGCGCCCAAAAGCACCATGTTGGCAAAGACCCGGTCGCCCATCACGGTTTCCGCCAGCCCCTGCGCATCAAACGCCGTGACGTGATCGCCCAGAACGCGGGTCAGGCGCTGAATCTGTTCGTCGCCACTGAGCTGCCAGTCGGGGTTCTTCGAAAACTCGGAAGTCGGCACAACGGTGGTGTCGGACACCGCCACGGATTTGCCGGGGGTCAGCTTCGACAGGGCTTCATCCCCCGCCGCGACGACCAGGTCGCAGCCGATCAGCGCATCGGCCTCTCCGCTGGCGATCCGTGTGGCGCGCATGGCGTCTGGGTTGGCGGCGAATTTGATGTGCGAATGCACGGCGCCGTATTTCTGTGCCAGACCGGTGATATCCAGGTTGGACGCAAAATACCCGTCGGCATGGGCGGCGACAGCCAAGGTCTGGCCAAGGGTCACAACCCCGGCGCCGCCGATGCCGGACACCAGAACCGACCAGGAGCCATCAATCGCGCGGGCTTCGGGCATTGGCAGGTGGCTGGCATCAATCGAGACCTGAGCCTTTTGCGCGCGGCGCGGCGTGGCGCCCGTGACGGTCACGAAGGACGGGCAGAACCCCTCGACGCAGGAAAAGTCCTTGTTGCAGCTGGATTGGTTGATCTTGCGCTTGCGCCCGAACTCGGTCTCCAGCGGTTCGATCGCCATGCAGGCCGAAACGGCTGAGCAATCACCGCACCCCTCGCAGACCTCTGGGTTGATGAAGGCGCGTTTGTCCGGGTCCACCCATTTGCCGCGCTTGCGCAGGCGGCGGCGTTCGGTTGCGCAGGGTTGGTCGTAGATGATGACGCTCACGCCGGGTTGCCCACGCATGGCGTGCTGCACAGGCTCCAACTCGGTGCGCGGATGCAGGGTCACGCCGCCGCTGAAGATCGGCTTGCCGTCGTATTTGTCGGTATCGTCCGTTACCAGCGCGATGCGTTCCACCCCTTCGGCGCGCAATTGCCCGATCATCTGCTCGGGGCTGAGTTCACCATCATGGGGCTGCCCGCCGGTCATCGACACAAAGCCATTGTGCAGCAGTTTGTAAGTCATCGTGGCCTTGGCGGCGACGGCCGCGCGAATCGCCATCATGCCGGAATGGAAATAGGTGCCGTCGCCCATATTGGCAAAGACGTGGGTCTCGTTGGTGAACGGGAACTGGCCCAGCCACATCGCCCCTTCGCCGCCCATATGGCTGACGGAATTGGTTTTCAGCGGGTCGCGCAGCATCGCCATGGTGTGACAGCCGATCCCGGCCAGCGCGCGGCTGCCGTCGATCACCTGCGTCGATCGCCCGTGCGGACAGCCCGCGCAAAAGGACGGCGCGCGGATCGCCCCGCCGCTGCCGCCCAGCGCGGGTGGGGCATCCGGGCGGTTGGGCAGGGACAGCCCGCAATCGGGGTCGGTTTCCTGGGCGACGCGCAGCAGAACGCGGGTGATCATGTTGGGGTCGATTTCCCCGAAATTGGGAAAGGCGCAATCGTCCGGCGCGGCGCTATAGGCTTGTCCGGCGAAGGTCTTGCCGACGATGCGCGGGGTCTTGCGGGCGCCATAGAGGATCGCGCGGATCTGATCCTCCAGCAGCGGGCGCTTTTCCTCGACCACCAGGATCGTGTCCAACCCGGCGGCAAAATCGGCGATCACCTGCGGATCCAGCGGCCAGACCATGCCGACCTTCAGCCGCCGAACAGCCAGCGCGCCGATCTTTCCGTCCCGGTAGCCCAGAGTGTCCAGCGCCTGTGACAGGTCCTGCCAGGCCTTGCCTGCCGCGACGATGCCGATGCGCGCACCCTGCGGCCCGTCCATCTGGTTGAGCCCGTTGGCGCGGGCATAGGCCAGAACCTTGCGCAACTTCACGTCCCACAGCATCTGTTCCTGCGCCGGGATCGGTGTATACGGTTGGATGGATGTGTCCGGCCCGTCCATTTCGGGAACCACGATCAGCGGGCTGTCGGGCGCGACATGGACAGAACCCCCGCCCTCGACGACATCGGTGACCAGCTTCATGCCGGTGAGGGTTCCGCTGAAGCGGCTCATGGCGACGCCGTGCAGGCCCATGTCCAGCACGTCCTGCGCATTGGCGGGGGCCAGCAGCGGCGCGCCCAGCGATGCGAAATTCAGGTCCGAATAGCACGCCACGGTCGAGGATTTCGCGCCGTGGTCATCGCCCACCAGCAACAAGGTGCCGCCCTTGGGATTGGTGCCCGCAAGATTGGCGTGGCGCAGCGGATCCATGGAGCGGTCCATACCCGGCGCCTTGCCATACCAGATCGAAAACACCCCATCGACCTTTGCACCTGGAAACAGCCCCACCTGCTGCGCGCCCCAGGTGGCGGTGGCGGCCAGGTCTTCGTTCACGCCCGGTTGGAAGTAGATGTTCTGGTCCCTGAGAACCGACTCCGCCTGCCACAGCGCCATGTCATAGGTGCCGACCGGCGACCCGCGATAGCCGGAAATGTAGCCGCCGGTGTTCAACCCCGCCGCCGCATCGCGCCGCCGTTGTTGCAGCGGCAAGCGCACCAGCGCCTGCATCCCGGTCATGTAGACCCAGCCTTCGTCACGCATCAGGCGGTCTTGCAGCGTCATTTCCAGGCGCTTGGGGGGGAAGTGCTCGGTCATGGCGGTCTCCGGTAGGAAGCGTCAATGGCGGTGGCGAACGGTGCGTTATGCTGGTTGCAGAGGGTGCCGAAGTTCCCGACTGCGCGCAACGCCGCGACGAGAGCCCGAATAGAAGCGGCTGGCGGGCGGGATCGCAAGGGTTTTCCTGCCCGCCGGCGCCGGGCTCGTTGAGCGGATGCCGCCGAACGGCGCGCAGCGGTGGACCTGAAAGGGGCCGGGCCTTCAACCTTGCCGCGCCGCGACCGGTCTGCAAGGATCGACCCAGTCAACCCCGGACTTGCCCCATGCGCCTGATCGACCCGTCACATCCCTTCCTGAAACCCGCCTGGCGGCGCTATGTGATCGTGGCCGTTCCCTTTGGCTGGGCGGGGGTGGAAATCAGCTATGGCAGCGCCGTTTGGGCCTATCTCAGCGCCGGTATCGGCGGGGTTCTGGCCTGGACCCTGGTTCTGGCCTGGAAGGATGGCGACACGCGCTAGCCGCGCGGCAGGTCCACGGGCTGCCCGGTCTCCTGCGACCGCGCCGCCGCGTCGGCCAGGATCTGTGCCTGAAGACCGTCGCGGATGCCGGGGTCGGCGGGGTTGCCCGAGGTGACCGCCGCAACAAAGGCCTGCATTTCTGCCAGGTAGGCGGACTGATACCGCTCCAGGAAGAAATGCTGCGCCGGAGCCTGTTGAAAACCCTGCGCGGTGGCCAGTTCCACGGTGTTCTCCAGCTGGTTTTCAGCGCGCAGCATGCCGCGCTGGCCGTGCACCTCGATCCGCTGGTCATAGCCATAGGCCGCGCGGCGGGAGTTCGAGATCTGGCAGATGCGCCCGGTTTGCGTGGTCAGGATCACCGCCGCCGTGTCCACATCGCCCGCCGCGCCGATCGCCGGATCGACAAGCGCCGCGCCGACGGCATGAAGGCGGACAAACTCCTCGTGCATCAGGAAGCGGGCCATGTCGAAATCATGGATCATCATGTCCCGAAACAACCCGCCCGAGCGCCGGATATAAGTGATCGGCGGCGGGGCGGGATCGCGCGACGTGATGGTTACCAGTTCAGGGTCGCCGATGTCCCCGGCCGCGATCCGCGCGCGCAGGGCGGCAAAACTCGGATCGAATCGGCGGTTGAACCCGGTCAGGAAGGTCACGCCCGCCGTCTCCACGACCTGGATGCAAGCGCGGATGTTTTCGACCGACATGTCGATGGGCTTTTCGCAAAAGATCGCCTTGCCCGCGCGGGCGGCGGTGTGGATCAGGTCGAAATGGGTGTCCGTCGGTGTGCCGATGACCACCGCGTCGATATCGGTCGCGGCCAGGATATCCCCGGTGCCGCGCACCTGGGTGTTGCAGGCGTCGGCCAGCGATGCGGCGGCTTCGGGCATCGCGTCGGCAACAGCCTGGACGCAGGCATTGGCCATGCCCGCAATGGTGCGCGCATGGACCTGTCCGATCCGCCCGCAGCCCAGAATTCCGATCCGCAGCATGTTACGCCCTTCCGCTGGCGCCAAGTCCCCGGATCACGGCGCGCGCGGCGGTCATCACGGGATCATGGGTTTCCTTCAGGATCTGCACGCGGTCAAAGCGCGCGGGATCCCTGTTCACCGCTTCGCGCAGCGCGGCCCCGAAGGCCATGCGCAATTCGGTGCCGATGTTGAACTTGGCAACACGTGATCCGGCCGCCAGCGCCGCGCGCTGCGCATCCGGCACGCCCGAGCCGCCGTGGATCACCAAAGGCACCTGCGTCACGGCTTCAATGGCGCGGATACGGGCCTCATCCAGCCCGCCTTCGCGGTTCTGTTGCAAATGCACATTCCCGACCGAGATCGCCATGGCATCCACACCGCTTTCGCGCGCGAAGATGGCGGCGTCCTCGGGCGAAGTGCCATCTGACGCGGCGCCACCCGCATAGCCGACAAAGCCGATTTCGCCTTCGCAGGAGATGCCAGCCGCATGGGCCATATCGGCAATCGCGCGGGTTTCGGCGATGTTGTCGGCCAACGACTTGCGAGAGCCGTCGAACATCACCGACGTGAACCCGCTGTCCAGCGCCTCGGCGCAGTCGTCCATCGTGTAGCCGTGGTCCAGATGAACAACGACCGGCACGTCCACGGACAGCGCAAGGTTGCGCATCATCTTGCCCAGAACGGGCAGCGGCGTGTGCTCGCGGCACGATGGCCCGGCTTGCAGGATCACCGGCGCGCGCTCGGCTTGCGCGGCCATGGCATAGGCGCGCATGTCCTCCCATCCCAGACAGACCAGCCCGGGCACGGCGTAGCCCTCGCGCAGGGCGGGGGTCAGAACCTGTGTCAGTGTGGCCAGCGTCATTTGAACTTTGCCACCATGTCCATGATGCCGGGGATGGTGTGCAATTGCGCGGCATGGGTGGGCTGGAAATACTGCTTGAGCGAACGCTGCGTCAGCCCGCCAAGGATGGTGAAATAATACATCTCATAGCCCGGCAGAGCGCAGCACGGGTGATATCCCTTGTCGATCAGAACCGTTGAGCCGTCCATGATATGATAGGCGTCGCCCGGTTGGTTATCCACCCGTTGAAGCATTTGCAGGCCCGAGCCATAATTGGGCTTGAAGCGGAAATTGTAGCATTCATCGTGGCGCGATTCATCGGGCAGGCGGTCGGTGTCGTGCTTGTGGCTGGGAAAGCCGGACCAGCCGCCCGCGCCAACCGTGAACAATTCGGACACCAGCAGACGGCCCACGCGGTCATGGTGCCCGGCGCCCAGAATGTGCTTGATCTTGCGGTGTGTCTTGGTGTCGTCGGACCCGTATTGCACCAGATCCAGATCCGCACTGCGCACCGCGAAGGGCGTCAGCGTCTCGGCGTATTTCGCGCCGGCGATGAAGGTTTCGGTATCGGTCAGCGCGGTGATCCGGCAGCCGGTGTCGGTGGGCACATAGACGCCTTCTGGCTCTCCGTCCCAGACGTCGGCACCCCGGTTGCCGATCCGGGCGAAGGTTTCGCCACCGGTTTCCACTGTTACCGTTCCGGTGGCCGGAACCACGCAGGTTTCATAGCCCGCGATGCGATAGTCGAAATGCGCGCCCGCCTTCAGCTTGACGATGTTGAAATAGGTCAGCGGCACATGGGCGTCATCCACGTCCACGATGGCCCGGTTCTGGTTGTCGAATGGCGCGATATGCATCGGCAGTATCCTTTCAGGCCGCGCTGGGCCCGGCATGATTATTGAGAAAATCGTCCAGCTCGGCGCGGGTTGGCATGGCGGGGGCGCAACCGACCCGCGCCACCACCATGGCGGCGGCGGCGGATCCGGCCAGCACGGCATTGCGCACGCTGTGCCCGGCGGCCAGCCCGCTGACGAAACCGCCCATGAAGCTGTCACCGGCGCCGGTAGGTTTCAGAGCTTGCGTGGGGAAGATACCCGTGCGGATTTCGCCCTCGGGCGTGATGGTGACCGCGCCCTTTTCGCCCATCTTGTAGACCGCGATCCTTGCGCCGTTGGCGACCAGATCGCGCGCCTTGTCCAGCCCCTTGTCATAGCCGCCGGCCATGAAGCCGAACTCCACATCATTGCCGACGATCACGTCACATAGCGATCCGGCGCGGGAATAGACATCGGCGGCGACCTGCGCCGAAGGCCAGGAATAGGGGCGATAATCGATGTCGAAGATCAGCGGCAAACCGGCGGCGCGCGCGCGTTCGAACGCGGCGAACGCGGCGCGGCGCGAAGGTTCGGCGGCGAACACGGTGCCGGTGGTTATCAGCGCGTCATAGCCCGCATAGTCGATGGCCGCCACATCGGCCTCGGTCATCTCGAAATCGGCGGCGCCATTGCGATAGATGACCGATTGGTGATCCTCGATCGTGGTTTCCACGACCGCCAGCGAATTGCGCGCCTCGCCACCCACCGAGCGGACATGCGCACGGCCAACGCCGTAGTGGTCCAGCTGATTGAGGGCAAAGCGTCCGATGGCATCGTCGGATACGCAGGTGACCAGATCGGCGGAGCCGCCCAGCTTGCTGATCGCCACGCCGATATTGGCCGAGGATCCGCCAAGGCAGGCAAAGAACTGCGTGGCGTGTTCGGTTTTGGTGCCCGGCGGATCTGGATAGATATCCATCCCCGCCCGCCCGATGATGACAAATCGGTTGCCTGCCAGCTTCATGTCAGACACCGTGCCGCTGCCTGCTGCGCTCGGCCTCGATCTCGGCGTGTTTTTCACGCACCGATGCGCTGTCCGAAACCTGCGGTGTGCCGACTTCCCACCAGGCGTGGCCCTCAGTGGTCCAGCCGTCATGGGGATCGACCTGCATGACGATCACGCAGGTCTTGTCGCTGGCCTTCGCACGTATGAATGCCTCGGCCAGTTCGGCCGGATTGGCGACGGTTTCGGCGTTTGCGCCCATGGCGCGCGCGTGCGCCTCAAAGTCCACGCAAAAGGGTTGCGGCACCGTCGGACAATCGGCGATCAGGGTGTTGAAGCTTTCGTTGCCGGTGTTGTTTTGCAGTTTGTTGATGACCGCGAAGCCGCCATTGTCCAGCACCAGAACGATCAGTTTCTTGCCGGTCAGCACGGAAGAATAGAGATCCGAATTCAGCATTAAATACGAGCCGTCGCCGGTAAAGACGATGGTGTCCCGATCCGGCTCGCCCTCGGATTGGGCGATCCGCGCGCCCCAGCCGCCGGCGATTTCATAGCCCATGCAGGAAAAGCCGAATTCCACATCCACCGTGCCAATATCCAATGTCCGCCAGTTGGCAGTGACCTCGGCCGGAAGCCCGCCGGCGGCGGCAACGATCCGGTCACGCGGATCGCACAGCGCATTCACCACGCCGATGGCCTGCGCGTAAGAGTTTGGCCGGTTCCCGGGGGCCACGTTTTCGGCCACATAGGCATCCCATTTCTGGCGCTCGGACCGCGCGCGGGCGGTCCAGTCGGACGGTGCGGCATAATCTGACACGGCGTCGCCCAAGGCTGTCAGCCCCAGTTTTGCATCCCCGATCAGTGGCTGGGACAGATGCTTGGACGCATCATGGCGGCCCACGTTCAGGCCGATGATCTGCGCGTCCCTGGCAAAGGCGGTCCAGGACCCGGTGGTGAAGTCCTGCAACCGCGTGCCGACGGCCAGGATCACATCGGCCTCGGCGGCAATGGCATTGGCGCTGTCCGATCCGGTGACGCCGATGGGCCCGGCGTTCAGCGCATGGTCGGCCAGCAGGTTGGCGCGGCCGGCGATGGTTTCGACCACCGGAATGCCATGGGTTTCGGCAAAAGCGGTCAGTTCTGCGACCGCGCCGGAATATTGCACGCCACCCCCGGCGATAATCATCGGACGCATCGCCGCGCGCAGCAGCCTGGCGGCGGTGATGATGTCCTCGGCGTCGGGGGCCTGACGTCGGATGCGATGCACACGCGGGGCAAAGAAGCTTTCGGGGTAGTCATGAGCCCAGCCCTGCACATCCTGGGGCAGGGCCAGAAATGCCGGTCCGCAATCGGCGGGATCCAGCATGGTGGCCAGCGCCGCCGGCAGGGTTTGCAGAATTTGCGCGGGATGCGTGATGCGGTCCCAATAGCGCGCCACCGCCTTGAACGCGTCGTTCAGGCCCAGCGACGGATTGTTGAAATGCTCCAGCTGTTGCAGCACCGGGTCCGGCAGGCGCGTCAGGAACGTATCGCCGCACAGCATCAGCATCGGCAGGCGGTTGGCATGGGCCAGCGCGGAGGCCGTCAGCAGGTTGGCGGTGCCCGGCCCGGCGCTGGCGGTGCAGAACATGAAACGGCGGCGCAGGTGATACTTGGCATAGGCCGCTGCGGCAAAGCCCATGCTTTGCTCGTTCTGGCCGCGATAGAGCGGCAGATCCTTGCGCACCGTGTAAAGCGCCTCGCCCAGGCAGGGCACATTCCCGTGGCCGAAGATCCCGAACCCGCCGCCGCAGATGCGGGTGCGGACGCCATCGATTTCGATGAACTGGTTCATCAGATAGCGAACGATGGCCTGCGCGACCGTCAGCCGGATCGTCGATTCCGCATTGCTCATCCTGTCCTCCTGTGACTGGGCTTTCCCGGCGACGGCGATTATGGACTCACCGTTTGCGTGTTGCGTCCTGCCGGGACTCAAGATACGTGTTTTGCAACCGGTTGCAACCGGGATCGGGTGACGCAGGGAGGATCGCGTGACTGAGATCGGAATTGGCCTTGTCGGAGGGGGCTACATGGGCAAGGCTCATGCCGTTGCCCTGTCTGCTGTCGGCGCGGTGTTCGACACCGAACTGCGCCCGCGGCTGGAGATGATCTGCGCCTCGCAGCCGGCCTCGGCCGAGGGGTATCGCAAGGCCTATGGCTTCAGGCGCGCCACGGCGGAGTGGCGGGATCTGGTGGCGGATCCGCGCGTCGAGGCCATCGTCATCGCCTCGCCTCAGGACACCCACCGCGCCATTGCCGAGGCCGCCTTTGCGCGGGGGTTGCCGGTGTTTTGCGAAAAACCGCTGGGCGCCTCGCTGGAGGATGCGCGCGCGCTGTGCGCGGCGGCTGATGCGGCGGGCGCGGTGCATATGATCGGCTTCAACTATGTGCGCAGCCCGGCCACGCAATTCGTGCGGCAGCTGCTGGCGGAGGGCGCGATCGGCGACGTGACCTGGTTTCGCGGCGAACATACCGAGGATTTTCTGGCCGACCCCGACGCACCGGCCAACTGGCGCACCACGGGGCGGGCGAACGGCACGATGGGCGATCTGGCGCCGCACATGATAAACGGCGCGCGCGCCTTGCTGGGCCCGATCACCGAGGTTTCCGCAAGGATCGAAACGCTGCACACGCATCGCCCCGGCTTGCAGGGCGCCGCGCCGGTGGATAACGATGACCACGCGCAGATCATGGTGCGCTTTGCTTGCGGTGTGATGGGGCATTTGTATTTCAGCCGCACGGCGACCGGGCGCAAGATGGGCTATGCCTATGAAATACATGGCACAAAAGGTGCGATCCGCTTCGATCAGGAAGATCAGAACGCGGTGCATCTGTATCGGCGTGAAGGGCCCGAGGCGACGCGCGGGTTCACCCGCATCCTGACCGGCCCCGCGCACCCTGATTATCTGGCGTTTTGCCAGGGGCCGGGCCACGGCACCGGTTATCAGGACCAGATCATCATCGAGGCGCGCGATTTCCTGCAGGCGATTGCGCGTGGCAAACCTGCCTGGCCAAGTTTCCACGAGGGGCTGGCCGTTGCCGAAGTCATAGATGCTGCGTTCGTCTCGCACGATAGTGGCCGCTGGCACCCTGTTCCCCAAACTTGAAAGGGATCCGTTCATGACCATTCGCATCGGCAATGCGCCCTGTTCCTGGGGCGTGGAATTTGCAGGCGACCCGCGCAATCCGCCGTGGCGGTCGGTCCTGAAGGATTGCGCGGATGCGGGGTATACCGGCATTGAACTTGGCCCCGTCGGCTTCATGCCCGAGGATCCGGGGATCTTGTCCGAGGCACTGGATGAACACGGGTTGGAGCTGATCGGCGGCGTTGTTTTCCGTGCGTTCCATGACCCGGATGCGTGGGATGACGTGCTGGACGGTGCTGTGCGCACCTGCAAGGCGCTGGCCGCGCATGGCGCGCAGCACCTGGTGCTGATCGATTCGATTTCCCCCCGCCGTGCGCCCACTGCCGGGCGGCCTGACGCGGCTACGCAGATGAACTCCGGGGATTGGGCGGCCTTCCGCGACCGGATTGCCCATGTCGCCCGGATGGGGACCGAGGAATACGGCCTGACCGTGGGGATCCATGCCCATGCCGCCGGGTTCATGGATTTCGAGCCCGAACTGGAGCGCCTGCTGGAGGAGGTGCCTGAAGACATTCTGAAGATCTGCTTCGATACCGGCCATCATTCCTATGCCGGGTTTGACCCCGTGGCCTTCATGAAGCGCCACATCGACCGAATTACCTACATGCATTTCAAGGATATAGACCCATCCGTGAAGGCCGATGTGATCGCCAAAGGGACCGGGTTTTATGACGCTTGCGGGCAGGGCATCTTCTGCAATCTGGGGCAGGGCGATGTGGATTTCCCTGCCGTGCGGCAGATCTTGCTGGACGCCGGGTTCGAAGGCTGGTGCACCGTCGAGCAGGATTGCGACCCCACGCTGGACGTCTCCCCGATCGACGACGCGCGCGCCAACCGCGCCTATCTGCAATCCATCGGGTTTTAAGGGGGCACGGGCATGACACGACTGAACTGGGGGTTGATCGGCGGCGGCGAAGGCAGCCAGATTGGACCGGCGCACCGTCTTGGCGCGCAGGCTGACGGGAATTTCATGCTGGCCGCAGGGGCGCTGGACGTGGACGCCGCCAGGGGCCGGGCCTACGCCGAACGGCTGGGCGTGGCCCCGGACCGGGCGTATGGCGACTGGCGGGAAATGCTGGCGGGGGAACGTGGGCGCGCGGACCGGATCGATCTGGTCACCGTCGCCACGCCGAATTCGACGCATTTTGAAATCACCAAGGCGTTTCTGGAAGCCGGGTTTCATGTGCTGTGCGAAAAGCCCATGACGATGACGGTTGAGGAAGGCGAGGACATCGTCCGCGTGGCGCGCGCCAGCGGTCGGATTTGCGCCGTCAACTACTGCTATTCAGCCTATCCGATGGTGCGCGAAATGCGCCAGATGGTGCGCACCGGGGCGCTGGGCAAGATCCGGCTGATCGTTACCAACTTCAGCCACGGCCATCACGGTGACGCCACCGACGCCGACAACCCGCGTGTGCGCTGGCGTTATGATCCGGCGATGGCGGGCGTGTCCGGTCAATTCGCGGATTGCGGCATTCACGCGCTGCACATGGCCGGGTTTATCGCCGGCGATCAGGTGGCCAAGGTGTCGGCCGATTTTGCCTCGACCATTTCCAGCCGGGTGCTGGAAGATGACGCGATGGTCAATTTCCGGCTGGAAGGTGGCACCGTCGGGCGGCTGTGGACATCCTCGGTGGCGATCGGCCGGCAGCATGGCTTTGACATTCAGGTCTTTGGCGAAACCGGCGGCGTGCGCTGGGCGTCCGAGCAACCCAATCAAGTCTATTACACGCCCGTCGGCGGGCGCACGCAAATCATGGAAAAGGGCGAATCCGGGTTGTCCGATGAAGCCGGGCGCCTGAGCCGCGTGGCCATTGCGCACCCTGAGGGGTTCCCGCTGGCCGTGGCGAATATCTACACCGACCTGGCCGCCGCGATCCGGGGTGAGGCGCGCGATGGCCTGCCGACCGCAGAGGATGGCGTGCGCTCCATGGCGGCGGTGTATGCGGCAGTCGAATCGGCCAGGGACGATGGCGCCTGGACCGATGCAAGGCCGCCGATGTATCGCTGAAATCCGCGCCTTAGGGCCGCGAATTCATGGGCTTGAAGGGTTTTTCAGTGCCCGCAACGTGCCGCGTTCCAGCACCTTGCAGGGAAACAGTCGCGTTTCCGGGTGGCGATCCGGCGCAGCGATCGTGCCGACGACAAGATCGATCGAGGCCTCGATGATCTCGGCGATGGGTTGGCGGATGGTGGTCAGGTTGATGTTCTGCCAGCCCGCCATTTCCATGTCGTTGAACCCGATCAGGCCGATGTCTTCAGGAACCCGCAACCCGGCATCCTGAATCGCGCTCAGCGCGCCGATGGACAGCACATCGTCGCCGCAGAAATAGGCCTCGGCAGGGTCAGCGGCCAGAAGGCGCTGCATCTCGGCCCGCCCTGCATCGAAGGTATAGGCGCTGGCATAGCTGACGGATGCGGTGATCTCTGGATGCTCGGCCAGCGCGCTGAAAAAGCCCAGCGCGCGGTCCTGCGTTGAGGTCGCTTCTTCCGGCCCGCCCAAAAACGCCAGACGGGAATAGCCACGGCTCATCAGCGCCTCGGCAGCCATGCGCCCGCAGGCGATGTTGTCGATGCCGACGACATGCACGTAAGGCGCGGTGGTGTAGCGGCCAAAGGAATGCACGACCGGAACACCGGCGTTGCGGAAGCCCTCGGCAAAGCTGGGTGGCAGGGTGGACGACGCCACGATCACCCCGTCCACCGAATACTGGCGCAGCATGCGCACCGAATTCGCGGGGTCGGTCTCGTTGCTCAGATTGACCAGCAGGGGGCGCAGGCCCCGGTCCTGAAGGCCCCGGGTGAACAGGTCGAACACTTCCAGAAACAGCGGGTTGTGGAAGTTGTTCGACACCAGCCCGATCAGTTTCGTGCGCCCGGTGGTCAGCGACGAGGCCAGCGCATTCGGGCTGTAACCCAGCTCGGACACGGCCTTTTCCACCTTGGCGCGGGTCTTGTCGGACACCGACGCGCCGGATGTGAAGGTGCGCGATACCGCCGAGCGCGAAACGCCGGCGCGTTCGGCAACGTCCTTGAGTGTGACCGCCATTCTATCCCGTCCGCATGTCTGACTTTCGGTGTGTCTATAATTCATTCCCGAAGGGTTTGCATCGTCATCTGCAATCGCCGCGTTTGCAACCGGTTGCAAAATGTCCGATTCGCAGCTACCTTTTCCGGACACGGCAGGCGGGAGAAGCGTCGCAAGGGCCGTTGACAGATATTGGGAGGTATCAATGAACGCATTTTTAAAGAGCGTGGCGGTCTCGGCCGTGGCGGCGGCAGCCCTACTGGGCGGAACGGCCGCGTTTGCCCAGACCGAACGCTATGTGCTGGTCAGCCACGCGCCCGACAGCGACAGCTGGTGGAACACGATCAAGAACGGTCTGGCACTGGCCGGTGAACAGATGGGGGTCGAGGTGGAATATCGCAATCCGCCGACCGGAGACCTTGCCGACATGGCGCGGATCATCGAACAGGCCGCCGCCTCGGGGCCAGACGGCATCATCACCACCCTCGCCGATCCTGACGTTTTGTCCGGTCCGATCCGCGACGCCGTGGACGCCGGGATCGACGTTATCATCATCAATTCGGGCACGCCCCAGCAGGCGCGCGATATCGGTGCGCTGATGTATATCGGCCAGCCGGAATACGACGCGGGCTTCGCCGCCGGCCAGCGCGCGGCAGGTGACGGTGTCGAAAGCTTCCTGTGCGTGAACCACTACATCTCCAGCCCCTCCTCGACCGAGCGTTGCCAGGGCTTCGCCGATGGCCTGGGAGTCGATCTGGGCAACCAGATGATCGACAGCGGCCAGGATCCGGGCGAGATCCAGAACCGCGTGATGGCCTATCTGAACGCCAACCCGAATACCGATGCGATCCTGACGCTTGGCCCGACCTCGGCTGATCCGACGATCCTGGCACTGGAAGAGCTGGGCCTGGCCGGTGACATCTACTTCGGCACCTTCGATCTGGGCGAGAACATCGTGCAGGGTCTGCGCGACGGCGTGATCCAGTGGGGCATCGATCAGCAGCCGTTCCTGCAGGCCTATCTGCCGGTGATCGTTCTGGCGAATTACCACCGCTACGGCGTGCTGCCGGGTAACAACATCAACTCCGGCCCCGGTTTCGTGACCGCCGACGCGCTGGAAATGGTGGAACGCTTCGCGGGCGAATACCGCTAAGGCACCCCATCGACCAGGCAGAATTTGGGGCGGGTAGCGGACATGCTGTCCGCCCCATTTTTCGAGCACGACCTTACCGGGCGACGTTTGACGAGGGACAAGCAGGGCAATGACCGACCAGATACAATCGGCCACGGGGCCGCAGAATGACAACGATGACGAGAGGGTCAAGGCGATGGGCGGGGTTCGCCGCTGGCTGATCCGCCCGGAACTGGGGGGGATAGTCGGGACCATCGCGGTTTTCACCTTCTTTCTCATTTTCGCGGGCGACAGCGGCATGTTCAATGCGCAAGGCATCATGAACTGGAGCCTGGTCAGCGCGCAGTTCATGATTATCGCCGTCGGTGCCTGCATGTTGATGGTGGCGGGCGAGTTTGATCTGTCGGTGGGTTCGATGATCGGCTTTGCCGGCATGTCCATCGCGCTGATGGGCGTCACCATGGGCTGGCCGATCTGGATCGCCATCCTGCTGACCTTTGCCCTGTGCATCGCCATCGGCGCGGTGAACGGGATCATCGTCGTCAAGACCGGCCTGCCCAGCTTCATCGTGACGCTGGCCTTTCTGTTCATCCTGCGCGGCTTCACCATCTTCGTTCCCCAGGTCGTCGAACGCCGCACGATCATTGGCGGTATCGACACCGCGGCCGAAGGCGACTGGCTGGCGCCGCTGTTCGGGGGGGAAGTGCTTGGGTTTCTGTTTCAGTGGTTGTCGGATATCGGCCTGATCGAGGTGTTCTCGCGCGGGAACCGTGCCGGGCAGCCGGTGATCGACGGCCTGCCGATGCTGATTGTCTGGGCCATCGGTCTGATGATCGTCGGCCAGTTCGTCCTGACCCGCACCCGCTTCGGAAACTGGATCTTCGCCGCAGGCGGCGACGCGCAGGCGGCGCGCTATGTGGGTGTGCCGGTGGAGCGGGTGAAGATCACCATGTTCATGTTCACCGCCTTCTGCGCCACCGTTTTCGCCACCAGCCAGGTGATGGAATTCGGCTCGGCCGGTGCTGACCGCGGGCTGCTCAAGGAGTTCGAGGCGATCATCGCCGTGGTCATCGGCGGCGCGCTTCTGACCGGCGGCTATGGCTCGGTTGTGGGGGCGGCGCTGGGCGCGCTGATCTTCGGCGTGGTGCAGCAGGGCCTTTTCTTTGCCGGCGTCGAAAGCAGCCTGTTCCGGGTGTTCCTGGGGGTGATCCTGCTCTTTGCGGTGATCCTGAACACCTATATCCGCCGCATCATCACGGGGGAGCGTTGAGATGAGCAGCTTCGATCACGATCCGGTCATCGAAATGACCGACATTGCCAAGCATTTCGGCCCCGTGATTGCCCTGAACGGGGTCAGCTTCGATATCCGGCCGGCAGAGGTCCATTGCCTGCTGGGCGACAACGGGGCGGGCAAATCGACCTTCATCAAGACCATGTCGGGCGTGCACAAACAGACATCCGGCAAGATCCTGTTCGAAGGCAAGGAAATGAGCTTCGACAGTCCGCGCGACGCCATGGAGGCCGGGATCGCCACCGTGTATCAGGACCTGGCGATGATCCCGCTGATGAGCGTGACGCGCAATTTCTGGATGGGGCGCGAGCCGACAAAGCGGTTCGGGCCACTCAGAATGATCGATTTCGACAAGGCCAACACCGTCACCATGGAGGAAATGCGCAAGATGGGCATCAACCTGCGCTCTCCCGATCAGGCGGTCGGCACGCTGTCGGGCGGCGAACGGCAAACGGTGGCGATTGCCCGCGCGGTCTATTTCGGGGCCAAGGTCCTGATCCTGGACGAGCCGACATCGGCGCTGGGCGTGCGGCAGACGGCGAATGTGCTGTCGACCATCGACAAGGTTCGAAAGAAGGGGATCGGTGTGGTGTTCATCACCCACAATGTGCGTCACGCCCTGGCCGTCGGTGACCGCTTCACGGTGCTGAACCGGGGCAAGACGCTGGGCACCGCGCAACGCGGGCAGATCACGCCCGAGGAGCTTCAGGACATGATGGCCGGCGGGCAGGACATGGTGGCGCTCGAAGGATCTCTGGGCGGCACGGTCTGAACGGATGCAGGGCGCTGGGTATTTCAATGCCGAAACCGGCGGGATCGACGAGCTTGTCGCCCTGACCGGCCGTGTGCTGGATCCGGCCTTGCTGACTTACGCCGATAGCGTCGAGCGGAATGTGCCGATCTACGACATCCCGGCGCTGGACGCCGTTCTTGGCGATGTCCGGCAGCGGCGCGCGCTCATGGCCGAATGGGCCGGTATCCTGCGCACGGGCAGCGGCGCCCTGCTCCTGAAATCGGCGGTTTCAGACCTGTCGGTGATCGACCGGGTAACGCAGGTCTTTGAGCGGATCATTGCTTCCGAGCGCGGGGAAAAGGGCGGCGGTGCCGATCACTTTGCGGCGGCTGGCGCGAATGACCGGATCTGGAACGCGGCGCAAAAGCTGTGTCTGGCCGATCCGCAGGCCTTCGCCCTTTACCACGCCAGCCCGGGGCTGGACGCAGTGTGTGAAGCCTGGCTGGGGCCGTACTACCAGATGACCGCGCAGGTCAATCTGGTGCGGCCCGGCGGCGCCGCGCAAACGGTGCACCGAGACTATCACCTGGGCTTTCAGGGCGCCGACATCGCGGCGCGGTTTCCGGCGCATGTGCACGAGCTTTCGGCCGCCCTGACCTTGCAGGGCGCGATCGCCCATTGTGACATGCCGGTCGACAGTGGCACCACGCGCCTGCTGCCGTTCTCGCAGCTTTTCGCGCCGGGCTACCTGGCATACCGGCGCCCGGAAGCTGCCCGCCTGTTCGAAGCGCAGGCCGTGCAGCTTCCGCTCTACAAGGGCGACGCGCTGTTCTTCAATCCTGCGCTTTTTCACGGTGCCGGTGAAAACCGCACACCCGCCACGCACCGACTGGCGAACCTGCTGCAGGTGTCCTCGGCCTTCGGGCGCGCGATGGAAAGCCTGGACCGCACGGCCATGTGCAAGGCGCTGTATCCCGCGTTGATGGCCCTGAAAGCCAGGGGCCGGTTGACCGAGGCCGGACTTGCGGCCGCCGTCGCCGCCGCCGCCGAAGGGTATTCCTTCCCGACCAATCTTGACACGGACCCGCCCAGCGGGGGATTGGCGCCGCAAACGCAGGCCGCGTTGCTTTTCAGGGCCCTGAAAGACGGATTGACGCCCGAGCTGTTCGCGCGTCAGCTGGATGCACTGGCACGGCGGCGCGCGCCTTGAGCAGGAGAAATGAATGACGGAATTGTTGCGAAAGCCTGAGGGGACCAGGGGCCTGATCCATGCCATCACGCCC
>TARA_R110002073_G_scaffold75_12_pt1 | contig 26708 bp, 9 predicted proteins | sample TARA_R110002073 | Tara Oceans TARA_R110002073 (sample SAMEA4397174) | marine metagenome | biome: Polar Biome; feature: [DCM] deep chlorophyll maximum layer (ENVO:01000326); material: water (ENVO:00002006), including particulate matter (ENVO:01000060) such as... | depth 40 m | reverse complement strand
ACAAGCGTAAATTTTGCGGATGATTTTGAGGGATCATTAGAGCAAAGGACATTCTAGGAAGTTTAATAGCAACTCTTGTATCATTTTCAAGACTTGGATTCTCTCTAATCCTATCCAGATATTTTACTTTAGGTGCGTATGAAAGTGGAACTTTCACTTGACTTATGACTTTGCCAGAAGAATCTTTTCTTAGAACATAAATGTTATTAAACATAGTTCCAAATATTGCAACTGATTTTCTAATTCGTTCGTGATAAAAATATTGTAACATTATTCGTCTCCTGGATCACCAAATGGATTAGTTTCAGAAAAATCCAAGAAATCTAATGTAGTACCACTAACATTTGCAGCAAATTCTTCATTCTGTTCATTTGAAGAAATTTTATTAACTTCTTTTACTGATAAAATTTTTGTTTTAAATCCATTATCAGCCCCAACAATATCTGAGTCTGATCCAAGTGAAAAGGTATGATATTTCCCATCATCAGCACCCACATGAACTAAAGACATTACACCAGTTTCTGAATTAAAATTAGTTATTTCACCTCTAAGTTTAGTAGTTGCTAATTGATGAGATATTTTCTCACCAACAGAATATTTTGCTAAAACTGGTGGCGCAATCCAAATTGCAGGTGAGCCAAGACTTTGATCATAATATTTTCCCCTAGCCGTTATCGTTATTCCTGTTATTGTTCTATTTGTTGGATGTACAGTAGAAAATCCATTCGCTCTAAAATGGTTACTATCTCCAGTTGCACTATCAAAAATTACTGTTGGCAATTCTGTATAAAATCTTCCAGCATTAGTCATTGTAACAGATAAAATACTATTATTACTATCAACTGGATTCATATTTGCAACGGCAGTTGCTGTAAAATCAGTCGCGACTTTGGTTGGGGCTGAGATAATTACTGTTGGGGCATCTGTATAAAAATTTCCAGAATCTGTTATAGTTAAAGATGATAAAACCGCATTGGTTATCACTGGTAATGCACTAGCAGTGAAGTCACTTGCTATCTTTTCTGGTGCGGAAATAGTCACACTGGGTGGAGAGGTGTAAAAATCCCCAGAATCCGTAATAGTCACAGTAGACACCACATTGTCAACTATCACTAAACTCGCTGTCGCGGTAAAATTGCTTGATGGTAGCGTTGGAGCAGAAATAGTAACAGTCGGTTCGCTAGAATAAAAGTCTCCAGAGTCAGTAACCAACACAGAATTTAATCTGTTGTTGGCTACAGTGCCTGTAGCAGTCGCGGTAAAATCGCTTAATGGTAGCGTTGGTGCTGAAACCGTAACAGTCGGTGGTGAAGTATATCCACTTCCAGAATCTGTGATTAAGACACTGGAGAGTCTACTATTAACTATTGTTGCACTTGCACTTGCAGTTGAACCACCAACAGAATCAAATGCCGAAATAGTTATTGTTGGTGGTGATGAAACATCATAAAGTTTGCCAGCATTAGTTATTGTTAAACCAGAAACTTTATTGGTTGTATCATCATATTGTAACGATAATGTTGCTTGTTTATTACTATCACCAGTTGGTTGCGAAACGGTGATAGTTGGTAGTGTAGAACTATCATAAAATTTACCAGCATTAGTTATTGTTAAACCAGAAACTTTATTGGATAATATTGACGATGTAACTAACGCTTGTTTATCATTATCCAATGGAGCCGCTATCGTTATATTTGCTGTGCCAGCACTATCACTATCATAAAATTTACCAGCATTAGTTATTGTTAAACCAGAAACTTTATTGGATAATATTGACGATGTAACTAACGCTTGTTTATTACTTGAATCTGTGGGTGGTGATATGGTTAAAGTAACTGTACTAGAACTATCATAAAATTTACCAGCATTAGTAACTGAAAAAGAACTTACTTTATTACTTGCCAATGTTGCTGATACTAACGCTTGTTTATTACTTGAATCTGTAGGCGGCGATATTGTAATATTTGGCGCACTTAGATAATGTGATCCCGCCGCCGCCACTCCAACCGATATTGTTGTATTAGCACTATCTAAGTTTGTTACCAGAATTGCTTTGAATATTGGAATAGTTGGCGCAGCAACTATTATTAATGGTGCAGAATCATATCCGAAACCACCATCAGTGATCGCACCACTTTGAATATAAGTAGCCATTATATCACTCCTATATTAGCAGTCGCAGTTGCTTGTTTAGGAATTTTTAAGGTAAGTTCATAAGTATAAGCATCTGTTGCCTCAAGTTCATTAAGAACAGCCAAACTAGTATCAAATGATTCATCATTATAAACAAATAATTCACATCGCATTTTATATGTCGGTAAATTGCTTAAAGCATAAAATGGCTGTTCATGCTCAACATGCATTATTTCAAACATAGATTTTGATAAAGGTAAATATATTAAATCACCTTCTGCTGGTCGGTCTATTTGATCTATATCGTTAGTCGTTTGACCAACTAGGTTTCTCCACCTTCTTCTAGCAACTATAAATGTAGCAGCATCACGTATTTCTACGCCAAACTTTGTAAACAGATCACCTTCACCATCAAAACCCTCAGTATTTTCAATATACATTTCTATTTTGTATGAAGAATTAAATGCTGATGGGACATCATCACCAAAAACTTTATTTTCATTAACGATGGTTCTAGGAAGATAATAAACGTCTTGCCCATAAGTTTTAAGAGACTCTATAACGATATCTTCATAAAGATTTTGTTCGCTTCTTACTGTTTGAGAAATATAATGATTAGTTGTCATATTTTAACCCACCATAAAATCAGGTGGCATTTCTTGTTCCAGCCTCATTCGTTCTTCAAGTCTATCTCTATCTTGTATCGCATCATCATATATTTGTCTACCATTTAATGTGACACCACCTGGCATTTGCATATTTTCAAATTTTATAAGGTTTGACCCCCATTGAATTTTTATCAAACAAGTTGCATAATCTTTTAGAAACCTATCATTATAAACAGAAACATTTGTATCTGGATCAATAATTTGCAACACTTCTACAACCAAATAATCACCTGCTTTTATATCACCGTTTTGCCACTCACCGTGAATATGAAGTCTATTTTCTCTGCGTGAATAGCCTACTTGTGGAATACCATTCAATTTGGTATCAATCAATGCCAAGTGTTGTTGCATTTGTTCATAATACATTAAATCCCCAATAAAACTACCCATATCAGCAACATCGTTTAACATCATTTGGTATTTAATATCAAAGAAATTTGAAGTATTGCCAGCAGTAATAATAGGAAATAATTTTGTTACATAAATTACGCTTGAAGGTATTGGAATATATTTGTTTGTAACATCGTCAGAAGTAACGAGATGTTTTAAATATGTCCTATGTGTGGCATCTGAGTGAAATTCTTGATAAAAATCAATTGCGTCATCAATACGATCTTCTACTTGGTCTGTCGCAACATTGATCTCAATCACTGGTGAGCCTAATCTTCTCAAACAGTAATCTATCAATTCATCTCTGGTGTCGGGTCTATTTGATGACATAGTGTTTCCTAATTAAATAGTTTATTCACTTCTATTTATATAGATTTTAATCTCAACATATTATTAAAATTATCCATAAGACCAAGACTGTGCTTCTGGTCCCGTTGGTGTCCCACCACCGCCACCGCCTTCAGAAATATCTGGTGGAGTGAATATGGAACCAACCTTGATTATATTATGTCCTATTACATCAGGAGTATATTTTCCAATGATGTCCGAGAAAAAATCAGAATCACGCGAAACAAATGTTGTATTAATACTAGCATTATTTACATTACTACCACCAGCACTATTGACAGTATGACTATCGCCATTTATTTGTAATATCGCACTAATCTCAGAATATGCCCAACTAGAATTTACATCACTAACTTTAATACTAAACCTATCATTAAATACTTTAATATCTGGTTTTTGTGATGCGTTTATTCTAGTGAGTTGATTAACAATAGATGACATTATGACTACCTACGACAATTGTACATTTGTTAATATATCACTTGTACCTGATCCAGTTATAATAATTGCTTCATCCACATCAGCAGAAGTACTAGTAGTTACAGTTGCGGTTGTTGCCCCACCACTAAAAGTCATCGTACTTCCCTGAATAGTTAAATTAACACTTACTGCCATTCTAGCACCATCCATATTATATGCACTAACTCCAACAGTAGAATTTATATTTGAACCAGCGTAGTTATAAGTGCTATCAGCAGGTGTTACTGCCACTCTCACTGGAGTTGCATTAGATAGTAAATGAATATCAACTGGTACATCATCTCTGGTTCCACCAACAGCCCAAATTCTATCTGTTGAGTCTCTTCCTACAGCATTAAATGATTCATTAATTGTAGAAGTTAGTACCCACCCATCAGTATTATTCCAATTATAAATTTTAAATGCATTTTCACTAAAAGTTCCTAATTTAGTTCTAGTATCATTTAACCATATAATTTGGTATATTTGAGTGGATGATATTACGTTACTATGATATGTTAACGCTGTAGCATCAGAACCACTTACGGCATAAGTTACAAATGTTCTCTTCGTCGGAGTACTAGTAGTTACATCTTTTTGGCCTTGTAAGGGAAATACTGTTAAATACCTATTTCCGCTATTAACAAAGGTTTCGTTTATTGCAAGTCCTTTAAGTCTGGCTCTATAAGTCGTAGTGCCATCCATATTATTTAACATTCCACTACTTAAAGTTCCAGTAATAGTTGAACATTGATCTCTGGTAAAACTGTCAGCCGAAGTATTCCATTTAAAACACCAAGGGTGATAATTCATACTAGTATCAAAATATGGTACATAAAATGCTTTATTTCCAGAACTTGCTGGATCATCAAATACGTGACTTGCCATTTTTGAAATTGTCTCAAATGCACTTGTTGCTCTTGTTCCACCAGCACTTGTTCCTGTTGCACTAGGTGCAGCAGTAAAATTATGCAAGTCGGTTATAGTATTTCCAGCAACATTATGTTTTGTAACATATTGTTGATGATCATTTGTGCTAAAATTATATAAGTATAGTGGATTTCCGTCACTTGCAGTACCTATATATTGTAAAGTATAATAATTCCTCTGTGATGCTGCTATCGTTTCTCTAGTATCACTATGATAATTAGAAAACGAGTTTCTACCAATCTTGACATATTGATATGCATAACTGTAGCGATAATAAGCATATATACTAGAAACATAATTTCCAACTTTTACAGTTGCCATGTAAGGAAATTGATAATAAGTACTGCTATGACTATATAAGTACTCATCATTTGAAGGTGGTGAATCGTGTAAATTATAAGTAGAACCTTTATTATACCAACTAACATTACAATGATAATTTGAAGACCAGCCCTCATTTCCTAACATTACCACTAATTCATTATCACCGTCAACTATTCTACGCATTCTTCCATTTTCAATAGTTTCATCCATACTCATAAATGGACAAGGGTCCACATTTGACCAATAAGAGTCATTATGTCCACCTACAACTGCACCATAAGAAGTTCCTGCGGTCATTTTTGGAAGCATTACTGTAAAACCTCCACCAGCCCTGAAAGTCGATGCACTGATTGAAGTTTCATTATTATTTACTATATTAAACCCACTGTAGCCAGTGCCTGCTGGGTGCATATTTACGTTCCCATATGCCATTTGTGGATAATCGTGTTGCTGTTGTGTCAATGCTTCATTTGCCATTATAGGAGCAAGTGTGTTTTTGTCATGAGGCTGATGATACAGATAGATCATAGTACTTCCTGCATGTGGACTCTCTATTACAGGAAATTTATGTGCCTGATATCCCTTTTTAATTAATGCCATATTTTTATCCTATTTTATGCTTGAAGTTTATACCATTCAACGGCTTCATTTATATCTACCCAATTACTTCTACTTCCATCTGGATTTGGCTTCCATGGCTGAATCATACCAAGAACCGAAGAACCATCTATAATTTCTGAAATTTCCAATATTGATCCATTAAGAACCGCATCAAATGTGCGAGTTACTGTAATTGAATTGTCGCTATCATCAAAATCTTCATGTGTTTTTGTAAATTGCATATTGACTCTACCCCACTCTATTTATATATATGTAAACATAACAGTGAGATCAGACCCCGCTGTAGTGCTTCCAATTTGTGTTATATCTACCGTTAAATAATCATCTTCTACTAATGATATGCTAGGAGAACTATTAACAATTTTTGTTCCACCATCTGCTATTGATAATGTCGCTGCCGAAGAACCATTCTTATTTACTACTATGTTCAGTGTAGCACCAGCAGGTGCTGTACTAACTCTCGCAACAATTTTGCTTATTGTGTTTGATGTGCTTGGCGAATACCATCTTTTTGTACCAGTAGTAACGATCAACGCACCAGTTTGAACCATACTCACTATGCTTGAAGCAGTATCTTGAACTACTCCAGACGTATTAGTTGTTTCTAAAGTTCCTGTCGCGGATGCTTTAAGAACTACTGCCGTTGCACCAGAACCAATTTTCATAGCAGGAATTACCATTTCACCACTATCACTAGCCGTTAAAGAAACTGTATTCGCACCAGTGCCAATTTCTATTGCAGGCAATCCAATCGCACCACCTACGTTTGATGAAATTGATCCACTATCACCTATGTATAATGTACTACCGCTTAAATGTAAATCTTTCCACTTTTTAGTGAATGATCCTAAATCATAAGCAGAGTCATTGCTAGGAATAAAATCTCCAAACATCTCTCCATTTGCTAATGATCTTCCTTTGGTGGGCATATTCAGTTATCCTTAATTATTCTCTACTATTTATATGATTATCAATTTATATTGGTTTAATAACAAATTTATTTCTTGTGGTATATACATCCATCATTCCATTATTACCTAATGTTATAAATTTATCCCCTTCAGCAGTAAAATGAATATCTGCCATATTTTTATTATTTGGTCCAGTTAATAAATATTCATGGGTATTGAATGTGCTATTAGAGAATGGATTTGTAATCGTATACTCTCGCAAGAAACCCTTGCTACTTGGACCACCAACAATTATCATCTTATTCTCAGAATCGTTTAATGCCATACCAGTAATCAGACTATAATCAGGTAATGTTGAAAAAGCAGAATCATATACTGCACTGTAAATTTCATTTGAATCTGATAGATTATACCTATGAACTTTCTGAGCGGTAGTGCTTCTATTTTCAATAACATACATCTGTTTTCCATCAGAGGTTAATGTTACATCATGCAGCCGATTTGATGAAATATAAGTATCTAAATTTAAGTATTTTTGTGTTTGTACCGTAACTGCTGAATTTAAATCTGCACTATCATTATTTGCTGCACTGCTATTAGTGAGTTGAAATGATTGTATTTGAGTTTCAGTAGTTTTCGGAAGATAGATAGTAGTTTCATCCTCATTAAGTTCAAACCCAGCACCACTAGAAACATCTGTTACACCAAGTGTTGATCTTTCTACCTCAAAAGTTGCAGTTGAAACATCGTAGGGGATTGACATGCTATATTGTCTTGTCACTGAAGAATTTGATAAATAAAATTTTGTTCCAATTCTATTCATTTTAAAATGTTTTAATCTTGGTGAAGTAACAATTTGAGGTGAACGTCTTGTATATGACCCACTCCAAGGTTGGATTATTCCAGCATCATTTTGCACAGTTGTTATATCATATGGTGTAGACATTGTAAATTCATAAATGTAATTTGTATCATTATCCCAAATAAATAGAGAACTTCCATCTGGTTTAAGTTCTATTCCCCAACAACTATATAATTTTGATTCTGTTACATTATCTGTATTTGGACTTTTTTGACCTATACCATGGCTCACTGTAGCAGTAGGAGTTGCTGATGATATTAACCAAGGAGTTGTTAATGTGTATTGTTTTAACTGTCCTTTATCATAAGCACATCCCCATAAAATATATAATTTAGTACCATCACCAGAAATTGTAAAGCATTGAGGATATGCGGAATGTATAAAATCGTATTGAATTTTATACCCAACAATTCTAAGTATTTGGTTTATCAGTATCCGTATTGGGTTTTTGTTAAAATGTGCAGCCCTTCTATATGTTGGAAAAGGACTATACCCTTCTGGTAATATTTCTCTGAAGTGTTGAGTAATTGTGGAATATGTTGAATCAGTTCGTACATATCCATAACCTGTTCTAGTATAACCACCACTAGCACTTTGACCACTCGGCCAATAAAATCTTTTTGTAGATTCGAAAATAGAAAACAACCCTACATAATTTGCAGTGCATATTTGATCTTTATGACTTAAATCATGTTGCTTAATTCCATTAGCATCCATAATATAATAATGTTTGCCATCTTTTGATAAATGTGTGGTAAAAGTGTTATCATAAATATTTTGTGGAGGATACCATTGTGTTATAGTATTATTCCACCAAGCAGTATATGCGTAATTTCTAATTTGACTGTTTGCCGATTGAGAAACAGTCACAGGATTTTGAATATTTGCGTTTTCATAATAATCAGTTTTATAATATGCAGAATCATCTAATTCATATGGATTTGTAAGATCATATTGGTATATATTATTATGGCCTTTATCTGCCAAAAATAATCTAGTACCAGAATCGTTAAAATCTAAACCATACAAATTACTTGAATTTATTGCTTCTGTAATACTGTTTGAAATTCCTAAATTATTATATATTCCTAATGATTTATCTGGAGTAGACGTTGAGAACAATGAATCAACCCCATAAGGATTGTTAAGATTATATTGATTTACCGTTCTTCCACTACTTGAGTTATTCACAGCAAATAATTTTTTACCAGATATATTACCAGTTGACGGTGAAGAATCTACATCATTAAAAACAATCCCTTGGCAATTCGTTAAAAGTCTTAACGGTGATGATACTTTATATTTTACATCTGGTGCGCCTAATCCAATGTAATCATAAAAATCTGGAATATTCCCAAAGGTAACATGCGCTTGAGTTGGAGTATATTCAAGTGTAAAATAAAAACTATTTTCAAGATAATTTGAATCTAAATTGCTCTTTTTTGGCAACCCACTTTTTCCACTGCCTGTCGCAATTTTTCCAGTAAATTTATAAACATCACTTGTAATTTCTTCTGTATATTCAGAATAATCATAATCTCCTGATGTTCTAGAAAGAACTGGTGTTATTGTATATTCGTTTCCAGAACCAACTAATTTTGAAATTGTTGGATTAAGTCTTTGGTTTGATGGACGATTTGCTACTGACCCCTTAGATACATGTGCAATCCATTCAGTATCCATGTTAAAAAGATCAACATTATTAAGAATTCCAAGACTTGTACTAGTCAACTGTTGTACAGTCCAAGTTATAGGATTAGCATCAGAATCGTATTTATTGAGACTTACAATAGGTGTGTATGGGTCTGTATTTGGCGAAAAAGTAGAATCAAATGTTGAGAGATATATATCGTCTTTATACTCTACTTTTTTAATCTCTTCATGTATAGCACCAACTGTTACATAATTTTGATTAAGGTACATTTTAAATTTTCTTGCGTCAGAATCATAATATACTTGATATTCTTCTGGCATTATATTATACCCCCTGTTTGAGAAGATACGATAGGATCAAATATCATACTAGTTGAATCAAAATCAGGTGGAATACTATCTAAGGTTATATACCTCATGAATTGTACATCACCAAGCCAAGATATATCTAAACCGCTTGTGCCGTTATATTGAAATGAAATTTCCATCGGTGTAGCGGATGAATCTGTTGGTCTTGATAAACTATTTACAATTGGCCTCTTATTTTCAGAATCTACAGATTTTCCAATAAAATGTAAATGAGAACTTCTATGCATGTTGGACTCTGATATATCATATGCTTTAATATAGAAAGTTTTGTTGTCAACATCATGGCCTATCTGTAAGATAGAAGATTTATAATTATCAACAGAATATGTCCAATCAATACTATCTCCTATATCATCAGAATCTTTAAGGTGTATTAAAAAACTTGGCCTCGCGAATGCAAGATTAGAATCTGGTTGATATATGTATGTGTGATCATCTCCTGTTATAGTTCCAATATATGAACCACTTGATTCTTGAACTAATGGAGAATTAAATCCACCGAAGCCATCAGATTCATATATAGGCATAGTTTTCCTAATAGGTCTATAGTTTGAATCTTCAACTAATCCCAATGTCATATTTTGTGGTCTTGGTGCAACATCTGCATTAGTGTATTGCCAATCAGCGGTTGGCGCACCAGTGGTTTTGAAAGGCATCTTGAAATCAATATTAGCACCTTCACCAAATACTCCAGTGCCATATTGTTCACTTGGATTATCATCAACTAATATAGTATAAGCACTTTCTAGAGCATTTGGTAAAATACCTACTTTGCGCCACGATTTAACATCAGCAGTGTATGGGCTATTTTCATTTGCTAAAATGGATGAGCCATCATGAGCCGTTAGGAAAACATCATCTGGTTCTTTTGTAAGTTTGTCTCCAAACCCAAATTCTGTTAAAAATTGTGCAGCATAATCACCACTTCTTTTTTGGTTTCTAGTTAAACGAAATTCTTTTAGCAGAAAATCTCCATATATATCTTCATAAATTGCAAGAGTAGGATTCCAAGAGTCTTTTTTATTAAACATGATATTATCTGTACTAATCAGAGAATTTATGTCTAAATTTATTGAACTACTATCTACCTTTATACCATCTATATAAGTTCTAATTACGTTAGAGTCTCCACTGTAGTTTAAAGATGTGGAGAACCAATTACCTAAAGTATAAGGTACATTATGTAATTTATCTTTTGCCGTGCCGTGTGTTATAACACCATCAGTGCTATAACTAAGTGCAGTATCTACAATTTGAGGATTTAAGATTAAATGTGTACTACTATCATCTTTTATCGTGGGTGCTGAATCAATAGTATATCTGAGCGGATACTTATTACTATCATGGATAATAAAATCTCTAATATAACGAAATTTACTACCTGCTGCATAATCATCTATGTACCACTCTGACATAGCATTTCCTGTAGTAAAAGTTGTATCTACCGTACCTTGATTTATTAAAAGTTTTCCTTCAAATGTTGGAGAATTAGTGGGATTAAGTAAATCATATGTTGGTCCAAAATCTTTTTGAAAAATACAATCTTTAATTATAATTTCATTAACATTAACTTTACTGTTTTTATAAGACGAATAATTATTTCTATTTGGAACTAACCATGATTTATAGTTTGTAAATATGCATCCTTCAAATTTTATAATATTTGCTGATGATCCTGCATCGCTAGATGATTGATATGTTCTCCACCCAATGTCTTTATTATTAAAATCAAAAATGCATTTGAACGCAATACCATGTGCGTTTTTAAAAATAATATCAGAGTTGTAAGAATGATATTCTGCTTTCTTGATATTCATAAATGCAAGTTGAGTATTTGATGTAGTTGCTTCATCAAAAATCCTATGTACTTTAATTTTCAATTCTACATCATTAGGATTATCTGTTGTACCACAAATTAAAAATCCTACGTCAAAAAAGATACTAGTCTTGGTTCTAAAATCGATTTGAGTACCAGTTTGTGAAGCCGAAACTTCATATTTTCCAGTAGGTAGAACTAAAGCATCACCTTCAGATAATCCTCCCAAAGCAGTTTTTATATCAGTATTTTGACCACCAGAATAATGTACTATAGACCCTCCAGTTTTAGCAACATAGTCTGTCGCATATTGCAATCCTGTTTGTTCACCCCTATTACTTCTTACCGCTTCAGCAATTGTAATAGAACAGTCTTTAAAATCACTATACATTTGAGGACTATATAATAGATTAGATTTTAAAGTCCCTTCCCAAGCATCACCAAGAGAGTCCATACCAAATGCACCATCTCCAGAAGAACTTGAAGCATTTCTATCAGCAGAAGGAATAGTTTCTATTAAATCAACTGGATCAAGTTGCCATGAATTAGCACCTATTCTGACCTTTGAATGAGAATGTACACACCATTTTCTATGTTCAAAATTGTCAAAAATTCTTCCCCTTTTAAATTTGTGACAAAGTGCTAGAGATGTATATGTCTGCGCTCTGTGGTAATCTGACCCATACCCTTTATCTCTTTGTGCGCTTCTGGTTTCAATATAATATGGATAATCACTGAAAGGCCAACTTAGGCCAGCAATTGAAAGATACTCTGCTGGTGCTAAACCTTGAGAACCATCAATAGATAACATCATTTGGTTTAATATTCTAAAATTAAAAGTCCTATCTTCAGGATCAGCCGTTGTTCCTGGATACTGCGATGCCCACCTTGACCCATAAGCAACGGGCTGATACATATACCCCAACGCCGGGGACATATATACATATTTCTTTCCTCTATTATCTGGTTGTACGATCTTTCCTGCATCTGGATGACCACTTATATGATAACTATGTGGGGGTCCAGGCCATTGAGATGGTCTAATAGTACCAAACACGCTGGCTTGTCGGTTATATTGATTTTCAGGTATTTGACTATCAGGCATCTCCAAATCATCATTGACCCAATCCATATTAGTTATAACACCCCCCACATTTTTATGTGTACCTAAACGACCACCACCTAAACCTCCGAATACACCATCAATTATTAGGGCGTCTTTTTTAAGAGTATTAATATATGGTTGAATATTATTAATTACTTTAAATTGATTATAAGTACCTTCACCATAATCATTATACCACCCAGAGCCACGATTCTGATCCAGCGTATTGCTAACGGCAGGAATCGTCTTGGTTCCATCCGTAGTAGCAATCTTTTCTCCCTTTTTTAACATAATACTATAAGGAGCATTATTCTCAGGAAAATCTACATAACCGACATATGCAGCACTCGCGAATATATAAATTCTACTGTCTGGTTCTGATATGATATAAGATACACGCTCACTTCCAAAATCCTTAACTATAGGGTATACATCTGTTTGATATGCCGAAGCACCAAATCCATCATCACCCAATCCCCCTCTAGGGACAAATTTATCAGGAGCAATTGAACCAAAAGACTTTGGATGAGGGGCTGTTGGAAAACCATCACCCATATCCCCCTTCCCAGAGGGGCGTTTGTAGTAACGGCTCCCAATCGTAATGTAATCGTCAAGATAATTTCCATCATATCTGTGATCACCGTAATAGTGGACTGCTCTGTGTCTTCTAAGTGAAGACCATGCGCCAGTAGAACCATTTGCCCCATTGCCAGAGTATCTATCTATCGGTCTGGAAAATTGTGCGCTGCCGCCATATGTGTCATTTGAGTTATCATTAATATTATTTGTTGAAAGGCCATCAATCCCAGAGTTTGTCCCCTGTCCATATGTTTCACTAACAAATTGCCCATCCGTATACATATAAGGGTGAACACCAATTTTAGATGTTTCAAAAAGAGTTAAATATACTGGACAATTTGTTCTATTATATTTATGAGTATTAGTTTTGGCAAGTTCTGGACCATAGAATATCGCTTTTTGAGCAAACCACATACCAGTGTAATCAGAAGGATGACCGCTTCTATTATCAGCAGGGTCTATTTCAATGTAATAAGTTTTAGTACCGCCCTTTTGTATTGATACGTTATCAATATAACTATAATTTCCAGCAGAAAAAACCCTCGCGCCACCTAATAAATCTCCTCTAATACCACGACCATCCGCTACGCGGGAAGTTTTATCAAGCGGGATACGTGGGCTTGATCTATTCGCTGCTGGTTCCACTGATGCAGGTGTAAGACAGTCAACTATTTCTTGGTGTGTCCAAGGATCATAGTCACTTCCTAAACTAGAATTCCATCTATCCCCCCAATATGTTGTTAATCCACCTACGGGTTGGCCCGGCGTTGATCCAGATTGCAAATACTGCCCTTTATTATTATCATGCCACGTTTTTATAAAATCAACTGCCCACTTTTCTTGTTTTAGCCCAATATTTTCTGACATTCCATCAGTCTGTTTAATCTTATATGCAGCCTCTACACCAAATTTAAGTCCAGTTCCAAGACTATTAAAATAACTAGCATCACCCTTCGCAACACCATCGCGATTCCAATTAGCAGGCACGACACTAAAAGAGTTTTGGTTGATTGAGGTGTTTCTACCAAGGGAAGTATCTTCGCTCAGAAAAATTGATCCTAAAGGTGCTGGCTTGCATTCATTTCGTAATGCTGGTGCCGCAAGAAAATCTACTGATTCATATGTACCAGAAATATCTGTCTGGCTAGTACTGGTGTAGGCGGCGAGTGGTAAATAATCATCAGTATACCAACGATCTGGTCTTCTATATCCAAGATCAAACGCTTCTGGATATTTATTAATATGCGTATAATATGCAGCATAGTACCACAGATGCAATCGCGCTTTTGGTGTATATGTAAACCCATTGGTTACCTTGGTCCCATCATCAAATCGGTTCCTTGTTCCACCGCTAAAATAACGATTGTTCCCCACATTCTGATAGCCTTTGAATTGCGGCATCCACCGCCAATAAAGACTAGTACCCCACCATTGCTGCCTGTGTTTAATATCATAAGCAGGAGTGTAACCATCTGCATGAGTATATCCAGGAATATTTTGCTGTGTCGCGCTGGGAATATTTTCGTTTAAATTATCGTAAAAATGTTGTGGTCTATAACCACCAACAGCATTCGCCATAGTATATTTTGCGACCAATCGCCCATCTGCATTATCTCCACCCACCCCACCACTTGAACTAAAACACCAAAGAGGGAATCCAACATACCCATGTTTCAGCCGCGAAGAGGAATATTTATACCGAAGGTGCAGAAGATTGGACGTGCGTCTTGTTACTTTACTTATATCTTGTTCACCGTCAACAGTGCAATCTTCATTTGTATATGCTAGTTTGCTTAACTTTTGAACAGTAGGATAATCATAATAATAGTTCCAAGACCCATCTTGCTCATCATTCAATGTACTGTAAGGAAATATGTCGGTATTATAATTCTCAGCACCATCCGATCTATTTCTAGTGGATGAATCCAACATTGAAGGTGAATTTGTAAATGTTGCATTACTTAAATCTTCAAAAGAAGTTAAAGCCCATTGTCGTGCAGGTAAAGATTTATTAATAGAATTAGAACCTTGATAATTACTATCAATCCATAATCTAACTCTTCCTGGATCAGTGTTTACGTCCCAAGAAATTGTATGAATATCAGTATCCGCTGGTGCTGGAACTATTAATGATGGTCCATCAGCACCACCCGCTGATAATTTTAAATCGGCCCCAGAGTTTATAGTTTGTAATTGTACTCTATTTACCGCCCCACCCATATAAAATAAAGTTTTATCTGTTGGTGACATTGTTGTTTGAACGGTCCATGAGGAAGGAACTTTTCTGTCCATAGTAAAAATATTCATAAAACCACTATTAATAATATATTTAACACTTCCACCATCATCAGGAGTTCTAGTTAATTCAACAGAATCTCCGTTCTTCCATAATTCATAATTAAACCCATCAAATGTAAGTGCATTATGCGTCCAAGTTTTTGCATCAAGACTACTAGCAGTAGAGGTATATTGAACTCCATTTACAATAATTCCTTCTTCATTTAGTACCAAAATATCTTTAAATTTATCCATTACAGCAAAAACGGTGTCATTTGTCGCAGAGTTTTCTTTACGATACCAAAATTCAATAGTAAATGGTGAAAATAGTGCCATACTATCAAGGCTACTATCAACAGTAATAAAGTCAAGACTACTATCAAAAAATAATGAACTACTTCCGTTCTTGTATGGGCCATGTTTAACTGCTTGAGTACGACCATATTGAGTAATTGTATGTGAATCTGAAGAAAAATCTAAAATAGAAGAAACTCTTGGATTTGCTATATCAAATATTGAAAAATCATCAGCAGTACTTTTATTCATCCAAAATTCTATACTAAAAGAATCTCTTACCCCAAGAGATAAAAAATCAAAAAATGTACTATCTAATCTTAAATGTGTACCATCATCAAAATCATAAGAAAATGATGATGTGGTACTTAAATCAAAAAATCTGTAGATAGCATTATTTTCTTTTACTACTGCCTCATCACCTTCAACAACATCAACCGAAGATATGTCGGCCTCTGTATCACATATTTGAATATTACTCATTTATTTCTCCGTAAATAACCAACCATTTGTGGCATTATAGTATACTAACCCAAACGCCGCCCGATCAACATCAACAGTCAAGTCAGAATCGCTTGCTTCTATTTTGTGACCGTTTCTATTTATAGTAATATTATTAGTGTTTGCATTTCCAGTTCCATCAATAAATCTAATTTCATCACCCAAATTAGCCGAAACTGGGAGATTAATAGTCTTGGTAGTAGACGTATCAATAATTAATCTTTGATTAGCAGTTGCCGTTACTGGCGTACTAGTGATTTCTGTCCAATTTGCCGCGCCAGCAGTTGTTCTTGCCGCTACATAATCACTATCAACAATGCTAGTAACAGCAGACAGTCCTATTCCAGTTGGGTTAGATTTTACCCACTGAGAAGTATTATCGCTATCAGTATAGTAAACATAAGTTTCAAGGGCTTCTGGATCAAACCACATGGAACCTACGCTTGGTGATGCAGGAGGATTATCTGAAATTGTTAATCCACCACCACTACTACTTGACCTTGCTGCAACATAATCACTATCAATCATATTAATAATAGATGCACTGTCTGTTCCAGCGGTTGTTCTTGCCGCTACATATGCACTATCAACTACAGAAATTACAGAAGCATTTATAGCACCAGAACTAGCACTAATTTGACTTAATGCGTTAATGACAAGTTCATCACCAACTTTTGCACCAGTGACAAGAGTAATTGTAGATGTATCAGTAGTATTGTAATCTGTACCTTTTAATAGATTTATACCATTTAAGAATACTGTAACTGAATTAACATCATAACTAAGATTTGCACTATTGTTATCCGAACCAGTAAATACCGTTTGATTTGCTGTGGCTGTATAATAATAAGATGTAATAGATGATGTAAATGCAGTACTTCCTGATCTCGCTGAGACATAAGCACTGTCAATTAGAGAAATGGTAAGTGAACTATCAAGCCCACCGCCGCCACCACCAGAAGTTTGTCTTGCTTGCACATATGCACTATCAATCATATTTACGATTGAAGCACTGTCTGTTCCAGCATTTGTTCTTGCTGCAACATAAGCACTATCTACAGTAGATGAAATATCATCAAAGTTTGCTAATTTTACCCAATTTCCAGCGTGAGCGAAGTAACCTTTTCCAGTACCATGAACGTGAGCAAACATTCCATGATATGTTGATGCACTTGGCAAATCGCCTTCTGCCGAATATACATTTGAGTAAAGCATTTTTCCAGTGGTAGTAATATTATTACTACCCATGTCAATCGCACCTGTCATAGTGCCACCAGAAAGAGGTAATTTAGCAGCAATACTATTTGTTAAAGTAGTGGAGAAATTTGCATCATCTCCCATCGCCGCCGCCAATTCATTGAGCGTATCCAATGCAGCAGGTGCTGAAGCCACTAATGTTGCCACCGCACTATCAGCAATTGCTCTTATATCTGAAGTTCTCGCTAATTCATGCCAATCCGCACCAACAGCAATTTTCGGAAGTTGTGCTTGGTTATCATATACAACCATACCTTTATATGTTGTAGCACTTGGTAATTGATTAGTGAATGCAAAAGTATTATTATAGTAAATCGTATTGCCACCAAAGTCAACATCTCTAGTTCCAATACCAGTAATTGGATTAATATGTGCTGAGTCTATTATACCTCTAATGTAAGGAGTAGAAATAAATCCTTGTATATATCCACTATCTGCTATACCTTTAACATATTCACTATCAATGAAAGTTTTCACATAATTTGAGTCTGCATGAGTTTTTATGTGACTTGAATCTGCAATTCCTAGAATATGTGGGATTGTTACTTTATTAAACGGTACTCTGAGATCAACATAAGCACTATCAACAAATCCCAAAATAGCATCTGAATCTATTCCCAGAACTTTAGCGTCATTACCAACATTATCTGTAATTTTTAGTCCAGCAGGAGCAGCCGTTATTCTAGTGTTACCTATGTTTATTGTACTACCACTTAAATATAAATCTTTAAATTTCTTGGTAGGTGAACCAATATCAAAGGCACTATCCAATTCTGGAAGAATATGTCCAGTTGCTGCTAGTTTAGCATCAATAACAGTTGTTACATATGCAGAATCCGCTGCCGATAAAATGAACGCACTGTCATATTTTGTATCTGTAATATTAAATACATATGCACTGTCAATGAAACCTTTTACATAACTTGAATCCGCAATTCCTTTGACATAAGATGAATCTATATGAGTTTTTAGATAATTAGAATCTGCTGCTGATTGAATGTGGTTTGAATCTGCAATTCCTTTAATAAATGCAGAATCAATATTATTAGAAGTTTTCACATACGCAGGGGTTATGATGCCTTTAATATATGAAGAATCTATATTAACTTTAAGATAATTTGAGTCTGCAATTCCTAAGACATAGGCACTATTAATGAAAGTTTTTACATAATTTGAGTCTGCAATTCCTAAGACATAACCAGACGATGCCACAGTTTTTACATAATCTGAATCTGCAATTCCTAAGACATAATCAGACGATGCCACAGTTTTTACATAATCTGAATCCGCTGCTGAGAGGAAGAGCGCACTATCATATTTTGTATCTGTAATATTAAATACATACGAACTGTTAATGAAACTTTTTATATAATTTGAATCTGCCTTTGATCTTACATATTCTTGAGTAACTGCTGAGAATATCCAATTAGAGTCAGCGCGAAGTTGGACATAAGAACTATCAATGAAGTGTGATATCGCATCTGAATCTATTCCACCAAACTTTAAAAGATTTCCAGCACTATCAGAAAGTTCCAAACCACTTGCATTAGAAGATATTATAACTTCCCCAAGTGAAATTGAGTTTCCACTTAGATATATATCTCTAAATCTTTCAGTAGGTGATCCTAAATCATATACTGTATCTAAGGCTGGTATTATATCTCCCACTGCTTTGTGAGTTGACATAATATAAGCACTATCAACATTCAAGTCAGTTTTTATATAATCTTCAGTTATTGTGGTTTTTACCCAATCCGAGTCATAAATGTCTTTTATATTAGTACCATCAACAAAGAGACCACTATCAGCATTTATTTTTCCATTAACATCAAAGTGAAAACTTGGAGAAATTTTACCTATACCAATAAATTTATTTGGAGACTTGTATGTGGTGTATGATGCACCTTCATCCCAAGGAGTGTCCAGAACTAATTTTTCACCATTTACTTCAATATGACCATTGAAAATTTCTAACGCTGGCAGTTCCGTTGCGCCTGTAATGGGTTCTTGTGTACCATGTATAACAACTTTACCACCAACAGCAAGACCCATACCAGTAGTTAAATTTCCTATAGTTGGACCTAATGTTTCAATTGCTTCTTGTCCAGCAGTTACCCCAGTTACACCACTAGTTCTAAGTTGTGTTTGAACACCGACTCTTGATGGATTAGAATCCCAATGACTATAAGTTATTTTACCAATGCCAACTTTAGTACCATATGTGGCCTCAAACCCAGTTGGGTTTGTAAATTGGGCTTCACCGCGACCAAGAGCCTTTTCAAGAGTGGTCAAATCACCATACTTAGCAGAAAGAATATGCTTAACTCTAAATGCTATGATATCTCCACCAACAACACTATCAAGTTTACCATCAATATAGGCAGAATCAGGCCAAACAGGGCGAACAAGTTGATTAATAAAGTCTTCATCAACCATATTAATGATCGCATTAGAGTCCGCACCAGATGGATTAGAACCAAAAGAGTATCTGTCTGCTACATACGCACTATCAAAGAACGCAGTTGCTGAATCTGGTGTAATTTGATAATAAATTTGATTAGTATAATGATTTAGATAGATGTTACTATCAAGTCCACCAGTTGGTAGAATAACATCACCTTGATATGTTAATCCTTCAAGGTTAACATTACCATTAACATCTAGTGTATAATTTACGTTACTCTTATACACACCTTGATCGTCTGGACCATATCTCAAATAACCAGGAGTTTTATCTGCTGTAGTATTATCTAAATTAATACCAACAAACTCAAAGTCAGTCGCGCCTTTATATACAAGATGTGATGCTCCACCACTTGGACTTTTTTGGAAGAATGTATCATTAGTGCATGTTGTTCTGAGATATTCTTTATTAATTATACCTTCAACATACTCTTGATCAGCCGCCGACAAAATCCAAGCACTATCCGCTGCAACATATCTGATATAATTGTAAAGTCTCATACCTTGCATATAGAAGTCATGCTCATTACCAGCAGCATCAGTTCCATTAACATTTATTGGACCATTTACTTCAAGAGCATATTTAATTCCAGCCCTTCCATTTTCATTAACTTTTTCACATGAAATATCAGTTCCACCATCACCATAGGAACCATATGCAGCCTCACTTTTATATTGTATAGCAGTTGCTGGAACAATATTAATTTCATCTTGCTCAATTACAACTTGACCACCTTGAATGGATAGAGTATTATCAGTAGATACTGTTGTTGCTGTTGTTCCAAGTCCAATACCAACACTGTTCGCTGCGCTATTTATTGCACCACCGACTGTAATATTGGTTCCTAATCCCAAAGCATTTTGACCATATACAGTAATATTTCTACCTAAACCAATACCACCTTGGTTTCCTGTGGCCCCAGTAGCGGTAACTGTATTACCGATTGCAATAGCACCATGAGTGGCAACATTATTTCTACCAAGCGCAATCGCTTCAGTATCCGAAGCATTACCTCTACCAAATGCTATAGAATGTGTTGTATTACCATTACCAATACCAAGATTTACTTCATTGTCATAACCAAATGCTAAACCTTCTTTTTGAACATCATTTGAAGAACCAAATGCTAAACCATTTAACTCAACAATGTTCTGTTTACCAAACGCTAAACCACCATTTGCAGTAATAGTGTTTCCTATACCATAGACCATCGCAGTTGAAGGAGTATTTGTGCTGCTAGTTGAGGCTCCAGACTGACCACTACCATATACAGAAACATAACTATTACCTGAGTTATTAGAACCGTAAATATTTGCTTTAGAGTTATTTGTGTTGTCAGTTCCAACAGTAATGCCTGGAATAGAACTTGTTCCAGCAAGCATTGTATTATTTTTACCAATAACTACCGATTTGCTTCCAGCATCGTTTGAGTAACCAATAGATACTGCATCTTGCCTTGCGACATTGGGTAATGCTGAAGTGCCACCACCTATTGCAACTGATCTTGCACCTAAAGTTTTTACATATATACCCATAGCAGCAGTTGCAGCCGCCGCTTGTACTGAACGGCCCATAGCAACAGCATAATTACCTGTATTTTGAACGTAACTACCAATCGCAACACCACCAGTTTTAGATGTGCTATTAAGACCGAAAATAGTACTATAGTTGGCTCCACTATTACCTTGACCAACCATAACTGCGCCTGTCTTACCAACCACATTATTACCAATGGCAAATCCACCGCTACCAGAATAAGCATTATATCCTAATGCTATTGATCCTTGCGAACCGTGACTTCTGACATTTTTACCAATTGCTACGCCATGATTACCAGCAAAAACAGAACTACCTACCGCGACTGATTTTTGTGATGCAGTACCTTGTGATCCAACAAAAACACCACCAGTACCAGTTACTTTACCGTCTGCGCCAATAGCAACCGCACCAGTACCACTTGTCACATGAACATTTCTACCCATCGCAACAGCATTTTTCCCATGCACAGTAACTTCTTTACCAACACCAACCGCACCTTGTGCGCTACTTCTCATTATAATATTTTGGCCTATGGCGAGAGCATCTTCTTTTTGTAATAAATTATCATTACCAATGGCAATTGTATATTGCTTATCTAACTGATTATTATTACCAATTGAAGTTGTATCTTCTTTTTTAACTACACTGTTAGCACCAATCATTAATGATCTATCAGATGTTTTATAAGCAAGTAAGTCTCTACCTATTGCTGTAACATTGTTAGCAGTACTCGGATTCATGAATGGGAATGAGGATTGGTCATTCGCAATTCCAGTATTGAACCCAATTGTTATTCTATTTCCTAATGAAGTATTAAAAGAACCCGCCGAGTTAATTTTTGATCCGAGTGATACAATTTGTTCTTTGTTATAGATGAATGGATTATTTGGAACTGGAGTCCCGCTACTATTACTAGTAGGTCTTGTGATAATACCGATACCCATAGCAACACTGTTGCGCTGTGGCATATCAATACCTTGACCAAAAGCGACACTGTTATTGTTATTTTTAGATGCTGAAGTCGCAGATTTTTTGACTTCACCAACTTGTACGTTAAAACCTAATGCTGTTGAGAAATGTGATGCCTTAGTGTTATTACCTATTGCAATAGACTGATATCCTACTTCACTATCTTCCCAATAATCTGCCGCTCCTGCTTGATCTAGTGCGCCTATTCTGAGCGCACCTCTCTGTGGTATCCACATAAATCTTGCTTCTGCGCCTTTATTGGGAACATTCCCGCGAATAACAGTACTAACATCATTATCTGCAATACCAGCACCACCAGCACCAATAGAAATACCACTTTGGAAATTATTGGATAAGAACATTACATTTCCAGAGTCAACAACAAATCTTGTCGCTAAATCACCAGTTAATAAGGACTTTGGTCCTATAATAACCGCACCTTCATCATCATAGAAGATTTTCTTTTGAACCCCAAGAGACACATTTTCAATCTTCCAAGGAGTTTGAAGTCTTATACCGATATAATCTGAATCAACGATTCTACCAATATGTGAATCAAGATCAAGTCTATGCGTTTTTCTGAAAATGTTTAAAGAGTTATCCGTATTTACTACATCAAAACTATCCACTAATATATGGTGCAAATTACCAGTAGGTGTGGTAAAGCCTTTACCACTAATTACAGGAGACCCATCAGATTCATATTTGTAAACTACGTTACCAGCATCAACCTTTGTATTATCAAATGTCTGGAAATGATTTGATGACCGATCAAAGAAATGTTGAAAGCGTTGATATTTTTGACCTTCATGATTAGGATTAAGAACATTTTCTGGGAATGTTGTTTTATTTCCAGAACCATCAGATTCATATTTGTAGAAGTCTATTGGTTCTCCAACAAACATGCGTGACATTGAATCAAGAGTAAAGTCACCATTGGTAAGTTCAAAACTTCCCTTGACATGAATTTTTCCAGTGTTAGTTCCAACATCAAGTGGATCAATAGTGATCTCGCTTGGTCCTCTAATCAAGGTTTGATAAGAACTATCAATTTTAGCAGTTTTGATATAAGCACTATCAACATCTAATTGACTAATTCTAGCACTATCAACAAGTAATTGGCTAATGTAAGCGTCATCAATTTGGGCGTATTTGATATAACCACTATCAACCACATCCCATTTCAGTTGTTTAATATAAGCACTGTCAACATCTAATTGACCAATGTTAGCACTATCAACAAGTAATTGGCTAATATATGTGTCTAAAATTTGGTCTGCTTTCAGAAGTTTGATATATGCACTATCAACATCTAATTGACTAATTCTAGCACTGTCTGAAGTAAATTGTTTAATCGTAGCACTATCAGTTACTATCAAATGCCCAATTCTGGAACTGTCAACAATTAATTGACTGATATAGGAACTATCAATTCTGGCGTACTTAATATAAGCACTATCAGAAACTAACTGATCAATTGAGGCTGAATCAGCATTTACAAATTGGACAGTTAAACTGTCTTGCATTATAACAGGTTTTGAGAATGTTACAGGCTTCAGAAAGTTTAATACTGGTAGTGGTGGATTTTGTAAAATATCAACAACATGGGAATCCAAAGTAACTTGATATTGTGAATCAATATAGCGTTGAATTCCTGTAATTGTTCCATCATAACTACCATCAGACTCTACTTTACCTAATAGCCCACCGATACCGTCACTATCTTGTTTCAAATGTGATCTTGTTCTCAAAGGTCCATATAAGAATACTGAACCATCTCTGATTGATAAATTATTTACTGTTAAACGAGTTGCATTTAGATCAATTGGATCAGTAGTTGCCTTAACATGTTGAACAATGTGAGAATCCATACCAACTATAAGATTAGAATCAAATGTGGTTGCTGGATTAATATTTTGATAATGACCATACGCATCTTGAGTTGCATCAATTAATGAGGCTGGTACTTTATGCGAGACTGTTTTCTTAGGACCAAAATACCAAACTTTTCCAGAGTCAACATGAACATCTGCATCAAATTGAATTCTTTTTCTATTTACTGGATCACCGCTACTCTCAAAATGCATACCACCCTTAACAACAAAACTATCATGAGTTGTTAGTCTAGAACCAGTATGAGGATATCCTGGATAAGCGGCATGTGCCATGGCTTCATTACCAAGAGTAACATGACCAAATAAATTTGTTGGACCAACAATTTCTGTTCTGCTTGTAAGTGTTGGAGTTCTATCTTGAATTGTGATTTTATCACCGAGAATCATCTTCGCTGAATCGGTTACACCATAAGCAGATGGAAATAAACCAGGAACAACATTAAGATCACTAAACACTCTAATTTCAAATGAATCTACAATAGTAAAATCACGGTCTTTTAATAATTGACCTTTTACTACACCAATAGAGTCTGTGAGTTTAACAATTGGATCAACCACACCGAACAAAGAAATACCAGCATTAATAGCGAGAGAATTATTAGCATCATCAATAATATTAGAAACTCTTGGAATAGAAGTACCGCCAACCGCGATAATTGTATCACCAATAATAATTGATAGTTTAGAATTAGAATCACTCTGAGCAACAAGTTCTGCCCCATGAAGTTGCGTATCAGTATTTAATACTGATGGTTCTTTAATATAAACATTTTTAAGTCTATTCTCATTTGTCATTAAGTTGTGAGATGGTGAACCATAACCATACTGTGACGAATCAAAGAGAGTTCTATTGCCTAATGAATCATAGTCAATATATCTGTTTAAAAGTACTGTTGCTCCAGCAGAAGTAGTTCTTGTAATTCGTAAGAAGTTAAAATCTACAGAATCTGTAAACGATAATACAATATGAGAATCCGCATCATTGGGTCCAAATGCATTTTGAATTTGGGTATTATTCAAAGATACTGTTTGAGTTTCTTGTACATAGTTACTATCAATTGTAAATGTATATGCTTCTTGAAGAACATTATCATGTCCAAGAACTTTTAGACCGCCTCTTAAATGAGTACTATCACCAACATATAGACCGTTCTTTCCTTTTATTTGACTAGCGTCATAAACTCCAAGACCATCTCCAGAATCTCTACCATTAAATGACCCGATTTTAACAGCACCACCAATATTAACAAAAGAGTCAATATTAAAATGTCCAATAGTAGTTAAACCACCACCAATGGTTAAATCACTTTCAACACGTAAACTACCACCAATAACTACACTATCAGATGTGGTTAATCTTGTTACACCACTTAAACTCCCACCAATTTGCATACTATCGGCAAATGTAACTGGACCAGAAGCATCTAAAGATGTTACACCACTTAAACTTCCAGCAATAGTCACACTATCTTCAACTAAAAGATTTTTTTCAAACCTTGCGTTACCGCGAAGATCAAGATTATGAGTTGCCGAGTCGCCTCTTTTGTTAATAGCAACTTTTATACTGCCATCATAGTATAATCCACTTGCATGAGTTCCATCATACAGTTGTCCTGGTGCGCCAATGTAAACCGCATTGAAACTATCGTGCTTCCAATAGTAATCAGAATCCCAAACACTAATAATATATGCAGAGTCAAGCATACTTCTAAAGAACGCTTTTGATTCTTCACTTGCAGTCGAATTCGCTGTAAAGGCTTCTTGCAAAAACTCAGCATCTATTTTACTTCTAATATATGGTTGGTCAATATAACCAGTTTGTCGCAACCAAGACTTGTTAGGCCAAGCAGTTTGTGTGCCACCATCGCCGCTAAAGACAATCGGTGGATTACTGATATAATCATCACCTTCTTTATCTGTAGTTCTGATATTAATTCTACCTTGAACATCAAGTCCTATAGAATCTCCAACACCACTACTAAAATCAGTGTGTCTGGTATTATAGGAAGTAAGTGTAAGGTTGCTATCATCAGTAGCATCATCAATGGTAGTTCCAGTTTTACTTAGATTACTAGCGTAAGCAGCATTTCCACCACCATTAATATCTGGATTCCAACCTGTCCATGTTTGGTTATTTGTAAGACCTATTGCTACAGTTTTATGTCCATCGTTTGGATTGTAAACAAGAGCATCTGGATAAATTACCCAAGAGTTGAATGAATCTACTCTTTGTTGTACATAGTCAGTATCAAAATAACTTACAACAGAACTAAGAATTTTACTATTAGGACGTAAAACATAACTATCAAAACTTAAATTACCAATATAAAAACTATCATCAACC
>TARA_R110002073_G_scaffold315940_2_pt1 | contig 26724 bp, 24 predicted proteins | sample TARA_R110002073 | Tara Oceans TARA_R110002073 (sample SAMEA4397174) | marine metagenome | biome: Polar Biome; feature: [DCM] deep chlorophyll maximum layer (ENVO:01000326); material: water (ENVO:00002006), including particulate matter (ENVO:01000060) such as... | depth 40 m | reverse complement strand
CCCATCATTATGAGTGATGTGCTCTAACCAACTGAGCTATGTAGCCAAACAAGGCGCGTATTCTCTTTTTTTTGGGTTTTGATGTCAAGCCTAAAGCTAAGAAAATACGACAAAAAATGCTTTAAACGTTGAATCGGAAGTGAATGATGTCGCCATCGGCGACGATGTATTCTTTTCCTTCTAGGCGCCACTTTCCGGCTTCTTTGGCTCCCGCTTCACCGTTGTATTGAATGAAATCGTCATAAGCCATAACCTCGGCTCTAATAAAGCCTCTTTCAAAATCTGTATGAATGACCGCGGCGGCTTTCGGGGCTGTTCCGCCAATCTTCATTGTCCATGCCCGAACTTCTTTTACACCGGCGGTGAAGTAGGTTTGCAGGCCTAATAATTCATAGCCCGCTCTAATCACTCTATCCAGGCCTGGTTCTTCCATGCCTAGGTCTGCCAGAAATTCGTTTCTTTCGTCATCGTCTAATTCGGCAATTTCTGCTTCTAGTTTATTGCAGATGACTACAACAATAGCATTCTCAGAGGCTGCTATTTTATTAACAACATCTAGGTGTGGGTTGTTCTCGAAACCTTCTTCATCGACATTTGCGATATACATGGTCGGTTTAGTGGTTAACAGGCAAAGCTCTCTGACTAAAGTGTTTTCATCTTCATTCAGTTTCAGGGCGCGAACAGGTAGGGCTTCATTTAAATGTGGTAGTAGTTTATTTTCTAAGAGTTCAATTTGTTGCTTGGCTTTTTTATCGCCACCCTTGGCGACTCGGCCTAACCTTTTGATAGCTTTTTCAACGCTATCTAAATCTGCTAATGCTAATTCGGTATTGATCACTTCGATGTCTGCTTTTGGGTCTACTTTGTTTGAAACATGAACCACATTTTCATCTTCAAAACAGCGAACAACATGTGCAATTGCGTCTGTTTCACGAATATTTGCTAAGAATTTATTTCCAAGACCTTCACCTTTTGATGCGCCTTCTACCAGACCTGCAATATCAACGAATTCCATAGTGGTTTGGATAACGCGTTCAGGGTTGACGATAGCGGCTAGTTTATCTAAGCGAGGGTCGGGCATGCCAACAACACCTGCGTTGGGCTCGATGGTGCAGAAGGGGAAGTTTTCTGCACCAATACCTGCTTTTGTCAGTGCGTTAAATAAGGTGGACTTGCCCACGTTTGGAAGGCCGACAATGCCGCAATTAAAACCCATAATGATATTCCTAGGCGATAAACGTAAATGGAGAGAAATAAAAGTCGGCTAGTATACAGTAGGGCTGCTGATCCGTTAAGCGTAAGGTAAGTGAACTCGGTTAAAAAATTAGATTGGTGGCTGGTTGAACTTGACTGATAAGGGGTGATTAGTCGTAAATTCAAAAGAGCGTCAGAAAATGAGTTGAGCACTTAATTAGAATTCTCTGTCAATCTGATAAAAGCTTTGTTGTAGTGTATAATCGGCAGGCAAGCCAAAAAAATCTATATGAGTAATAGCAGGGTTTACTTGCTGATTCGGCACGAAAAGGGAATAAGCTTAATATGCGCACAGACTTTCAATTTCGATTCAAAAATATTGTACTCTTATTGCTTGTTTTTCAATTAACAGCTTGTGCAACTGATTTTCGTCAAGGGCTTCAAAATCTCGAAAAGCACAATTATCCAGAGGCACTTAAATTCTTTGAGAAAGGTGCACAACTTGGATATAGAACGCCTGCGTTGTATGCAGCAGATTTATATATTATTGACTATCAGGTTCCACGTAACTTGGAAAAATCTAAGTACTACTTAGAGATGGCTTTGAAGGCAGATTATGGCCGTTATGACCAAGCCTATGATTATTATTTTCCTTTGGTGAAAGCCTATCAGATTCTTGCTGATGAAGAGCAGGCGGATAAGTCTGAAGTGTTTAGGATTCTAAGCTATGAAAAATATCAGGAATATTCATGGGCTTTATATGTTTTAGGACTCTGTAATTTAGTTGGATATGGTACCGAGTTAGACTTGGATAAGGCAAAAATGTATTTTGAAAAAGCCTTTGAAAACCGGCTGAGTGATCATCGAAATTCATTATATGCGTGGTGGTTAGCGGTGTATCCAGATGCTTCATTTAGAGATCCAAAGCGTGCGCTGAATATGCTTTTAAGTGGCATTGATGATGATGAGATTAAAAATATGCCGACGTTTCAAGATGCTTTAGCGGCTGTATATGCTAGTAATGGCCAGTTTGATAAAGCGCTTGAAGCTCAGCAGGTTGCCATTGTTTTGCTGAATGAGCATATTAAAAAACATGGATACATGTCTGTCTATCTATCTGCTTTTGAAACAAGGCTTGAATTCTATAAGCAGGGGAAACCTTGGATCTATTCTTATGATGATATTAAGCGTTGTGGTTACAGCGCTATACGGTGTCTTAAGGGGAATTCAGTTTCAGTGTCGATAGAAAATGATAACTTAGATGAAGTTATATTGATTCATCAGTAAGTGTTTGATCTTAAAGCCCTGTAAGCACTTGGTGAAATATATCAAGCTTTAAAGCTATGAATAACTTGCATGGCCTTTTGCCAGTCTCCAGAGGTGATCTCGCTTAAATGTCGGTCTGCTTCATCAATAGAGGCTGACAGCTGTTTACGCTCGATAGCTGAAGGTTTGCTCAATACATGTCCGGTGACTTTGCTTGCATGGCCAGGGTGTCCAATGCCAATTCTTAAGCGTTTAAACTCTTTATTGCCGCCGAATTTCTCAATAATGTCTCGCAGACCATTATTGCCACCGTGACCACCACCTTTTTTAAGTTTCATGGTACCGCATGGTATATCTAGCTCATCGTGTGCAACGAGTACTTCTTCTGGTTGGATTTTATAGAATTGACAAATAGCAGAAACGGCTTGTCCGCTTCTATTCATAAAGGTAGTCGGGAAGAGTAGGTGAATATCTTGGCCCTGAAGCGTCAGTTTAGCGTGTAGGCCAAAGAATTTCTTTTCAGGTTTTAAGGTGAGATTATGAGAGTCGGCTAGTTGTGCCAAAAAAATAGCGCCAGCATTGTGGCGCGTATCTTCGTATTCAGGGCCAGGATTACCTAGCCCAACGATAAGTTTGATTTGTGTCATAAGTTATAAAACTTGTGTCATTCGTCAATACCGTTAACTGGAGATTACTCAGCTTCAGCTTCAGCTTCTGTTCCAGATTCACCTTCATCATCCGCTGTTGCAACTTTTGCTTTATGTACGGACGCAACTGGAAGGTTGTGGTCGTCACCGTGCTGTAGAGCTGCAATTGTTACGCCTTTTGGAAGCACTAGGTCTGAAAGATGAATAATTGTTTCAAGGTCAACGTCTAGCATGTCAACTTCGATAAACTCTGGTAAGTCACCAGGTAAACAAATAACTTCAACTTCAAGTATTTGATGAGAAATAGTACCGCCCGCTAACTTAACACCTTTACATGCTTCTTCATTAATAAAGTGAAGAGGTACATTAACGTGAATAACCTGATCTTTAGTGACACGCAAAAAATCAGCGTGCATTACATCGCCACGAGCTGGGTGGCGTTGTAAATCTTTAAGAATGGCAGACTCTTCTTTATTATCGTACTTGATAGTAAGGATGTGAGAGTAAAAAGCTTCGTTAGAAAGAGACTTTTTAATTTCATTATCTTTTAAGCTCAAAGCAACGGGGTCTTTGCCGTTTACGCCATATAAAATGGCAGGTACTTTGTTTTCAAGGCGACGCAGGCGGCGGCTCGCACCTTTCCCCTGATCAGCTCGAAGTTCAGCATTTACTATAAATTCACCAGACATGATGTTTTCCTTTCTAAATCACAGTTATCAGTTCGCGACCAAATGACAGTGTGATGGTTCAAATTAAAAAAGCACTTATGTGCTTTTTCATGGTTACTGTTTGAAAAAATGTATTTATCAAACAAGGTATTAGTCAAATAAAGCGCTGATAGATTCTTCGTTGCTTATGCGGCGAATTGATTCTGCCAGCAGACCTGAAATTGTAAGGGGGCGGATTTTACCACAATTTAGCGCTTTGTCACTAAGAGGAATTGTATCTGTGACGATTAGCTCATCCAAGGTCGATTTTGCGATGTTTTCAATGGCTGGCCCCGATAGAACCGGGTGAGTGATATAGGCGTAAACTTTTTGTGCACCGTGTTCTTTTAAGGCATCAGCCGCTTTACAAAGGGTGCCCGCTGTATCAACCATGTCATCGATCAGAATACATACTTTGTCTTTTACGTCACCAATGATGTGCATTACTTGAGAAACGTTGGCCTGTGGTCGACGCTTGTCGATAATGGCCAAGTCTACATCACCTAAGCGTTTTGCCATAGCTCTTGCGCGAACTACACCGCCAACATCAGGGCTGACTACGATAAAGTCTTCAGTTATTTTGCGTTGAATATCATCGACAAGAATAGGTGTGCCGTAGATGTTATCGACAGGGATATCGAAAAAGCCCTGGATTTGGTCGGCGTGGAGATCAACAGTTAACACTCTATCTACGCCAGCGCCAGTAATCATGTCGGCAACTACTTTTGCGGTAATCGCAACGCGTGTTGAGCGAACGCGACGGTCTTGGCGGGCATAGCCGAAGTAGGGTACAACAGCTGTGATTCTTGATGCAGATGCACGTCTTAAGGCATCTGTCATGACGATTAATTCCATTAAATTGTTATTGGTAGGCGAGCACGTCGGCTGGATGATAAAAACATCTTTGCCGCGTACGTTTTCATTAATTTCTACCGTGACTTCTCCATCACTAAATTTTCCAACTTTAGCGTCACCCAGTGGTAAGCGAAGGTTATCGACAACTTTTTTGGCTAATTCAGGATTGGCGTTACCAGTGAATACCATCATGCTAGGCATACGAGTGAAACCTCTTGATATCTAATTTGTAGTGTATGGAGAAAAAATATGGCTGGGGTAGCAGGATTCGAACCTGCGCATGACGGGATCAAAACCCGTTGCCTTACCGCTTGGCTATACCCCAATAATGTATTGCTAATGAAGCGTTATCATAAGGATTCATTGCGAACCTTGAGCTTCTTTTAGCCTTTTAAATGCAGGAGAGAGATTGACTCCCTTGGCTATAAAGCCTTTGAACTTAGATCGTGCTTCATTCAAAACCTGTAGAGCTTCTTCTTCGCTATTAAAGCGGCTGAAGCAACATGCTCCGGTTCCTGTTAATCTACTGGGTGCATACTGGTTTAGCCAGTTTATTGCATCGCGTATTTCAGGATGAAGTTGAGATACCAGCGCTTCACAATCGTTGCGATATTCATCGCTTAGATAATCACTATCTGATTGATCTAGATATGCAATTTTCTCGTTTGCTTGCTGCTTGTTATCTTGTCCCTCAAGAGCGGGCGCTATTTTCATCTTTGGCGTGTCTCTTGTCAACCTTTCATTCGAAAAAATTTCACCTGTATTTATATGGCATTCTGGGATCAGGATTAAATACCAGTTTTCTGTAAGCGTGATGGGTGTAATTACTTCTCCAATACCTTCGGCCCATGCAGAATGGCCCTTAACAAATATAGGGATATCTGCGCCTAACTTGGCGCCAATGTCGGCTAGTTCGGCATTATGAAAGTTCAGTCGCCATAAATAATTTAAGGCTAAAAGGGTGGTTGCTGCGTTTGAACTTCCACCACCTAGCCCGCCACCCATCGGAAGGTTTTTTTCTATATGGATATGTATTCCAAATTGAGATGTGTCTTGTTCTGTTTTTTTTATGAGGGCTTTTGCTGCTTTATAAATTAAATTATCTTCAAGTGCTATACCTTCAAGTTCTGGGCTAATACGAATCCCCGGCTTGTCTTCCAGAGTAAAGTGCATTATATCGCCACGATCCAGAAGTTGAAAAACACTTTGAAGTTCGTGGTAGCCAGGGAAGGTTTGCTCTTGGCTGCGTCTTCCATTGATGTGCAGGAAGAGGTTTAACTTAGCGGGGGATATTATACTTAAGGTAGTGTCCATTCTTTTACTGCCACAATGATATGAATATCATCTCGTTGTATTTTTATTTTACCCGGTAAAGGAATCGGGTATTCAGTATGGTAATTGCTGTAGCTTAGTGACCAGCTATCTTGTTCTAATGAATCAGCCAAGCCCTGGCTGTTGAATGTTTGAGAAAATGGAATGCCTTTTGCGGGTAAGCCCTTTATCCAGTATTGAAGATACGAAATAGGTAAAGGGAAGCCTAGAGATGATTCGATTAATTTATCAGGCTCAAATGAACTGACAGGCTCTTCCCCTGCTTGAAAAATGCTCAAAAAGTCAGCATTACCATATAGTTTAGATGAGCCAAGCCCAAAAAATGTGGATGAGATTTCTATCTCAAATTGCTCGCCATTTTGTTGCCATTTATTGATAGCTGCAGTGACAGACTCTTGGTCTGTTCTAATGCCTAATTTTCCGAAAAGTGACCAGTTTTTTAATGCGATCAATTTGGCTTTGATTTCAGTTTGATCATAATGAACTGTGTCTGGTTTATATTCGACAGGAGCTATGCTGCACCCACTTAGAAAGACAAAAAAAGCTAGCCAAAACCAAATGAGGTAAAGGCTGCTTTTTAATGGCTGTGGTCTGGGGTGAGTATTTACACAATTCTCGATATATTTAATCAAGGCGCTTCGTTCTCAGCCTTTTCAGTCTCTTCTGTCGGCTTGTTTTCATTTCCGGGTGAGGTGGTCGTTGCCTTTGTTGGGTTGTCTAACTCATTAAGTACTTCTGGCGCTAGGCGATTGATTGTTTCTCTTAATACTGGGTGACGGGGGGTTTTTCGAAGTACATTTACCCAGACTTCCAGTGCTTCTGTTTTTTGATTAAGAGACCAGAGTACTTCACCGAGGTGGGCAGCTACTTCGCCATCTTGATAGCCCTGGAATGCTTTTAGTAAGAAGATAAGCGCTTCTTCATGCTGGTTAAGTTTGAAGAGAACCCAGCCTAAGCTGTCTAATATGGCAGGGTTTTCAGGCTCTAATACATGCGCTTTTTGTATGAGTTGAAATGCTTCTTGTAAACGGTTTGTTTTATCTGCAAGAGTGTAGCCTAGAGCGTTTAAAGCAATAGGGTTATCTGGTTTATGTTCAAGGATTTTTCGTAGGTCAGCCTCCATACCTTTCAGATCATCTTGTGCGTCCAGATTCATTGCGCGAGCGTATAAAAATTGATCGTCATTTGGAAAGTCAAGAATGGCTGCGTTCAAACTGCTCATCATTTTATCTTTGGCTTGAGTCAGTGATAGCAATTTGACTTCTAATAACCAAAGCGTTTTTTTTCTGGCTTCGTCTTTCGCCCTTAAATCACTTAGATAGCTCATCATTTGCTCAATTTTGTTTTGTTGCGCAAGCAAAAAACTGACGCGTTCGATGGACGCCCCATAGTTTTGGCTTTCCTGTATTTGTTGGTAGTGAGCTATGGCGCTGTCGATATCTTTTTCTTGTTCGGCGATGCGCCCTAAATAAAAATGCGCTTCATTCGGGTGAAGTTTGTCATCCAATAGTTTGTTGAAAATTAACTTTGCATCATTGGTTTTATTGTTTTCTAGTTTGACCAAGCCGAGTGACAGTCTAAGGCTCGGTGCTTGTGGATAGCGATCTATCAGTGATTGAAAAACATCTTCAGCTTCATCCAGTTGCTTATCTTCAACTAGCATACTGGCATAAAGGCGACCTAGGTTATGATCATCGGGATAGGTATCGAAGGCAGTAGAAGCAAAAGCAATGGCGTCTTTTAGTTTTCCTTGGTCGTAGAGAATGTTTGTCTTGAGTACGCTTGATCCAGAAAATTCGGGCGCCATGCTAAAAGTAGGTTGAAGTACTGTTAGTGCTTCGTCATATTCTTTAAGTTGTCGGTGTAAAAAAGCAATACTGTAAGGCAGTAAATAATAAGAGGGGTATTTTTCATACAGCCCGCTGAAAAGTGTTAATATTTCACGTTTTTCTTCTTCTGGTAAGGCTTGAGACCCAATGGCGAAGGTATCTAATCTCGGGTCACCCTCTAGCTCTAAAATCTTTTCTAATTCTTCAATCGATGCTTGGTAATCTTTGCTATAAAAATATTGGAATGCCAGTAATTGATGAGCCGCCAGATTTTCAGGTTCAACATCTGACCATAGAAGCGCCATCTCTTTTATTGCCTCTACGTCTTTAATGTATTGTGCGGCATTAATTGCGCGTTTAATGACTTCCGTATCGCGTGTCATGTGCGCTTGTTGGAGGTAGTTTAGCAGCGTGATATTGAATTGATTTCTCTGCGCTGCTACTTCTGCAACCATTAGGTCGAATAGCGTATCTTTGTTTAGATCAAAGTCTTTAAATACCGGTTTTGGTGTTTGGGGTTGAATGTTTGTTTGGTCTTGATCATTATTTTTGGCTGCATTTAAGCCAAAGCCAGTGGAGCAAGCCGTTAAGTAGGTGACTATCGAAATAATGGATAAGCGTTTTATAAGATTCAAGCTGATGTCTCTTTTGGTGATTTCGTATTAAATAGAGTGATTTGAAAGGAAAAATCATGGCAGGGTTTATCATGACACAAGATGAAGGGGTGTCAATAATGAGCTAAGTCAATTTACTCGTGCTTAGAGTAAAGTCTCATTGGCTTTATCCTCCGTCTATTTGTAGAATAGCGCCTTTCAATGAAAATTGCTGGTAATCATGTCTTTTTTGGCGTTTGGGATTAATCATAAAACCGCTTCTGTAAATGTTAGGGAGCAAGTTGCTTTCGACTTACAGCGCTTAAGTGATGCCTTGCTTTCCATTCAATCTGTTGGCGGTGTTCTGGAATCGGTCATTGTTTCGACATGTAATCGTACAGAAATTTATTGCGCTGGTACGGATGATATTTCTTCTGAACTACTTCTTGTGTGGTTATCGAACTATCATTCAGTCAATATCGACAGTTTAAGAGAGTGCTGTTTTAGCTTTCAGGGAGATGATGCTATTAAGCACTTGATGCGTGTTGCATCTGGTTTGGACTCACTGGTGCTTGGTGAGCCTCAAATCCTGGGTCAGTTGAAGTCAGCTTATATGAGCGCTGTAGAAGCAGGTGCGGTCAATAATCAATTAAGCCGTTTATTTGAACACTGCTTTTCTGTTGCTAAGCGGGTTAGAACAGAAACGGCGATTGGAGAGAACCCTGTTTCTGTGGCCGCTGCAGCTGTGAATATGGCGCGCCAGTTATTTTCAGACTTTTCAGATAACGTTGCTTTATTAATCGGTGCGGGTAAAACCACTGAATTGGTTGCCAGACATTTGAAGCAAGGTGGCATTAAGAAAATCATTATTGCTAACCGGACCCTGTCAAGGGCGCAGGATTTATCTGACTTGGTGGGGGGGGAAGCAGCTTTAATTGGCGATATTCCTGATTTACTAGAGCAAGCTGATATTGTTATTGCGTCAACGGCGAGTACCTTACCTATTTTGGGTAAAGGTGCTGTTGAACGGGCATTAAAGATTCGTAAGCATCGTCCTTTTTTTATGGTGGATATTGCGGTTCCTCGTGATATTGAGCCACAAGTCGCCGAACTCGCAGATGTTTACTTGTATACAGTCGATGACTTGAAAGGTGTGATTGATGAAAGTTTAAAGTCCAGGGAGGGGGCCGCTCTTGAAGCAGAAGAGTATATACAGCAAGGCTGTAAGAGTTTTCTTAGTCATCAAAGAGTTTCGGGTGTAGGCGACGCTTTAAAACGTTTTCGTTCACAAGCAGAGGTGCTTCAGCAAAGGGAGCTTTTAAAAGCTTTGAATTCGCTAAAAAATGGTGCAAACCCTGATGTTGTCTTAGCGCAAATGGCACGAAGTTTAACGAATAAACTTATTCATGAGCCTACTGTTCAGGTTCGAAAGGCTGCTGAAGAGGGTAGTCATCATAAAGCCGATTGGTTATTAGACTTGTTTGGTATCAGTTCTTCTGAATAAACTATTATTATACTTGTTTGTTTAGGTATTCAGAGAATCATCCGTTCACTGTTAGTTTAATTCCTTTAGCCAGGCTAAAAATTTAGATATTTGAGGGCAATAATAATGACGGATATTGATATTAGCTACTTACAGGGCTGGATTGGAAAGCAAGAAACGAAAGAAGATGACATCAGCTTATTTCCTGCGCAAGCGCTTGCCGCAGCGTTAAATAATAAGCATATTCCTCAAAAAGGTGATCAATTACCGCCTTTTTGGGAATGGTTATATTTTTTGCCAACACCTCGTGGGGATGCAACCGGGGTAGATGGTCACCCTGATAAAGGTGGTTTTTTGCCTCCGGTTCCTTTGCCTAGACGAATGTGGGCTGCGGGTGACGTCGAATGCCATCAGGCCTTGATTATTGGCCAGCCAGCAACGCGTCTATCCACTATCGAGTCTGTAGAATTAAAGTCGGGCAGCACGGGTACATTGGTTTTTGTGAATGTTCGCCATGAGATTTCTCAAGACGGTACTTTATGCATCTCTCAGCTTCAGAATATTGTTTATCGTGAGCAACCTGCTGAAAAAACCGAGCTTCCTCCGGGTAAGTCTGCGCCTGCTGAATTAGACTTCATGCATTTAATAAAGCCCGACCCGATTCTGTTGTTTAGGTACTCAGCCCTTACATACAACGGTCATCGAATTCACTACGATAGAAACTATGCTGTTGATGAAGAACTGTATACCGGATTGGTGGTTCATGGGCCTTTACTGGTTACTTTATTGTTGGAATTAAAGCGCCAGCACTTCGATAGTGAAAGCCTTAAAGGTTTTAAATTTAGAGCCGTTCGACCCACATTTGATACGGCAGCCTTTAGTGTGTCGGCCAAGCGCAATGGTAAATCGCTATCTTTATGGTCTGCTGATGAATCTGGTTCGGTATGCATGACCATTCAGGCGACGCTAGCGTAAATATGCTCAAGAAATAAGAAGTCAAGAGATAAAAAATGGAAAAATTAACATATCCTGGTTGGCGAACGGCTTTATTTATCCCCGTTCATATTGAAAAGTTTGTTACTAAAGCGCATACCCGTGGTGCCGATGCTTATATTTTAGATCTAGAAGATAGTGTTCCTTTAGAGCAGAAAGAAATGGCTAGATCATGTGTTATCCCTGCTGCAAAAACAGTGAGCCAAGGCGGAGCTGCCGCTTTGGTGCGTATCAATCTGGATGAACGCTATGCCATAGCAGATATTGGTGCGTCGATTGATGAGTCTGTTAGTGCGATCGTTATTCCAAAGGTTGAGTCTGCAAGGCAAGTGCAGGCGTTTGCAGAATATATTGATACACTCGAACAAGAGCGTGGTTTACCTTTAGGACACACGGCTATTATTGCAATGATTGAATCGGTCGATGCTTTGCCTTGTTTAGACGAAATAGCACAATCACACCCGCGTGTTGTTGCGATGACCTTGGGGTCTGAAGACTTTTCTGCAACAGCGGGAATGATGCCGCTTCCTCAAACACTATTACTACCTAATCAGATGTTAGCCTTTGCTTGTAGAAGGGCGAACATAATGCCCTTGGGTTTTCCGGGGTCAATTGCCGACTACAGCGATATCGAAGTATTTAGAAATACGGTGCAATTTGCTAAGCAGCTAGGTTTTGTGGGGGCTTTTTGTATTCATCCTAAGCAGGTGGGTGTCTTGAATGAGGTGCTCAGCCCTTCAGAATCAGAAATTGAGCATGCGAAAGGTTTATTAGATGCTTTTGATCTGGGGCTCGCTGCAGGTAAGGGTGCGGTTGAATATAAAGGTAAGATGATTGATTTACCGGTTGTAGAAAGAGCAAAAGAATTGCTTCGTAATGCCGAAGCGTTAAATCAAAAAAGTACGCAGTAAATGAATAGTACCTAATTTTTGATTGTTTCTATATACAAAAAAGCATCCTGACTGGATGCTTTTTGTTGGTTATATAGCGGTAGTTTGTATGGTATTACACTGCATCGCTACCCGTTTCACCTGTTCTGATACGAATGACTTGCTCTAATGGCGACACAAATATTTTACCATCGCCGATTTTACCAGAATTAGCTGCGTTCATAACCGCTTCGATTACTTTATCCAGCATGTCTTCACTAATGGCAATTTCAAGCTTAACTTTAGGTAAAAAGTCGACGACATATTCAGCACCGCGATATAACTCAGTATGACCCTTTTGGCGACCAAAACCTTTTACTTCTGTGACAGTGATTCCCTGAACACCAATATCTGAAAGGGCTTCACGTACGTCATCTAATTTAAAAGGTTTGATTACGGCAGTAACAAGTTTCATGCGTTTCTCCAAAATGGGGCATTACTAAAATTGTGATGTTTAGGTGTTTATTAAACGCATTATAGCTGCGTTATTGTAAAGCAATCGTTATAAAGATAGTTATCCATTAAGTAATCATAGCATTATAAATTGTAATACTTAATTTTCCGTATAGACATCTTTATTGATTAATTTCTAAGGGTTAATTTTGATGAGTTCTACATCAAAAATTAAGGTTGAGCCAGCAGGTATTGAACCGGCTGATCTATTTCCGTACCCTAATTCACTGGGGATAAATAAGCGAGTTTTTTCACCTTCGACCATTAATTGAAGGCCTTCCGTCCAGCCTTTAATAACTTGATTAAGGCCAAACTCAATTGGTTTGCCTCGGGCAACTGAACTATCGAAGACGGTGCCATCAGTTAAGGTGCCATGATAATGAACCTTAACGACATCTGTTGGGCCGGGGTGGGCTTCTCCACTGCCTTTGTTAAGTACTTTGTACTGAAGCCCTGATTCAGTCGTCACAACGCTTTCTTTTGTCATATTTTCGGATAGAAACGTGATGCCTGCCTGTTGATTATTTGAGGCTACTTTTTTATTTGTTTGCATGCGTTGAACAACAAACACGGCTAAAGCGATAATGACTACGGTAATAATAATTTTGAACACATTGACCTCGTTATTAATTTAAATTCTATTGCCTTAAATGATGCCTTCATCTAAAGCGCATGCCATCGCTGCGCCTAATTCGAAACATTCTTTTTCAAAACTGGTTTGATATGCACCTTTCAGAATAAGCGGTGATTGAACCCATCGCCATTTTAATCCTGTGGTAATGGTTTCAAGTGCCTTTACTGTGCCAGTACCATCGTGCCCCGCCCTGATAAAAGCAGCGCAGGGTAAACCTTGCTTTAACTCAAGGCAGGGATAATAGCATCGATCAAAGAAGTCTTTAAGTGCGCCACTCATATAACCTAAATTTTCGGTTGTACCAAGAATAATCGCATCTGCATTTAATACATCTTGAGGCTGTGTTTCAAAAGGAGATAAAGCTTCGAGTTTAGTGTTTTCAAGCTTGATGGAAGACACGCCTTCAGAAATTGCACGCCAGAGCTTGCGCGTATTATCCGAAGGGCAATGTGCAATCATTAAGAGTGTTTTTGTCATGCAGTTTGAAGGCTTAGGTAAAAACTTTCGACAGACTTTAAAGCATGCTCTGTATCGCAGTCAACGCCTTGTTCTTTGAGTACGGTTCCAAGTGATGCGATGCAGTAATTAACGTTTTTCTGGCTACAGCCATTGCCCATTAGTCCGATGCGCCAAGCATTTCCAGCAAACTTGCCTAAGCCTGCCCCTAGTTCTAAATCGAATTCATTCAAAAGGTGAGAGCGAACTGTTGCATCGTCAATACCGTCAGGAATATTAACGGCATTAAGTTGAGGTAGTCTTATGTCTTGGCTAACAAGTAATTCTAAGCCAAGTGCTTCAAGACCAATTACCAAGGCTTGGTGATTATGCGCATGACGTTCCCAAGCTGCTTCTATACCTTCTTCCTTTAAAATTAATAGAGATTCGTGTAAGGCATAAAGGCTATTTACCGGGGCGGTATGATGATAGGTGCGTTTTACATTGGCTCCCCAATAATCCATGACAAGGTTGAGGTCTAAAAACCAGCTGTAATTTTTCTGAGTACGCTGCTTTATTCTTTCTACGGCGCGTTCACTAAAACTAACAGGCGATAGGCCGGGAATGCAAGATAAGCACTTTTGAGTGCCGGAATAAATCGCGTCTATTCCCCACTCATCAACACGTAGCTCTGACCCGCCTAAAGAAGTCACCGCATCGACAACAACCAGACAGTTATGTTTATGGGCAATGGCGCTAAGTGTCTTGGCATCAGATAAAACACCTGTTGATGTTTCTGCATGGACAAAGGCAAGCATTGAGATTTCTGGATGATTGCTTAAATAGTCATCAACAGTGCTCGGGTCGACAGCATGGCCCCATTCGAATTCGATAGACTGGACATGGGCGCCAGTTCTTGAAGCTACTTCCTTCATGCGCATACCAAAGACACCATTAATGCAAACGAGTACTTTATCGCCAGGTTCTACAAGATTCATGAAACAGGTTTCCATACCCGAAGAACCAGGCGCCGATACCGGAATAGTTAGTTCATTTTTTGTTTGGAAGGCGTATTGAAGAAGCTGTTTTATTTCATCCATTAACACAACAAACTGAGGGTCTAAATGACCGATAGTTTGTTGAGATAAAGCTTTAAGAACGCGCTCAGATACATCAGAAGGGCCGGGACCCATTAGAATTCGATTGGGAGCTTGAAAAGATTGCATGATGTGACTACCTATTAATTATTGGCTGTTTTCAGGTGAGTGTTTTTATAGTATGCGAGAGTATACCTAGAGCTTAGTGTTAGGGCGATAATTCTCATTCCCGGAGGTAAAAAAAATGCACACTTATCCTATGAAATGTGAATAAGTGTGCATTTAGAGAAAGCGTTAAAGGCTGTCATTATTTTATGATAGTTTTTTTGTGATAAATAGAACTGCTATTTAGCGCGCTTTAAACTATTTTTACTGAAATCACCATCATCCAGACCCGTTTTAAATTGGTAGTCTTTCCAAAGTAAATCTGTGCTTTTTCCTGTCTGATGGTTCTGCATAGCCATTTTTGCAGGGCGCCAGAATTTATCTGAATATTGGGTATAACCTTCTGAGTTTAAGGTCTTCAAGAGAGTCTTTTTTCGGTCATAAAAGTCTACTTTTATCACTCTGTATTCGGTTTGATCAATCCATGTTATTTGGCTGGTATAACCAGAGTTTTCGTCAGTTGGAATTCGTTTGACTACAAAGCAGTTTAAGTTTCCACAGGCTTCGTCTTTTAGGTATTCATAGGTGTATTTTTCTACTTCTTGTGAACTTAAATCTTCAAAAGCAAATTCACTTCCCATGAATGGGCCAGACTTATTTTTTGAAGCAATACGTTTGACTCGCTTTAATGCTGGCAGGTATAGCCATTGGTCATCCGACTCGGTTTTGTGCGAGAAGGTTAAAAGGGCTGTGCCACTCACATCTTTTGGTTCATCGAAAATAGTTAAACTTTTATCACCATCACCATCGACTTCAAGCGTCTTTACACGTAGCGCCCGAATACTTTCTTCACCTCTGTTATTACGCAGTATCATGGTCATTTCTGCTGTTGTATCTTGCCAGCCGGTATTGCGTTTATCTGCTTCGATAGCAATTTCCAAGCCTTTTTCTGTTGCGGTTTGTGCTACACAAAATGAGCTGAATGTTAATATGGCCAAGGTGGTAATAATCGATTTCTTGGGTACGTTAAAATTTATTTCTAGCATCACACATGCTCCGTTTGGTTAGTGATAGTTGGTGTTTTTGAAGGCAGCTTCTGTTTATGGTTTCTGACCAAAAACAGAAGTAATGGTGGTAGAAAAAAGAAGTCAACGAGTAGAGCGACGACAATCGTAACCGCTGTCATTAAACCCATGTCAGCGTTCATTGAAAAATCTGAAATAGTTAATACTGAAAAATTAGCGAAAAGTATGAAAGTGGTTACTAATAGTGCGACACCGACAGTACTAAAGGCGTATCGAATGGCATCTTCAGTGGATAGGTGATTTTCATGTTTTGCTCTAAGGAATTTACTTAAAAAATGAACGGTATAATCGACGACGATGCCTAAGGTCATTCCAAAAACAACGGATAAACCAAGGCCAATCTGTGCCACGGTCATTCCCCAGATACCAAAGGCAACCAAGGCAGGCAATAAATTAGGTAATAAACTGACTGCGCCATAATAGGCTGATCGGAGGCTGACACCTAGAACAATTGAAATGAGGATTAATGCTATAAATGTTCCTTCTAACATAGAAAGAATATTGCTCTGCCCGATATGAGCAAACATGACATCACTACTTGCACCATGAGAAAACTCTAAGTCGGGAATATTTATTGCGAACCATTTAATGGCCCGGTTTTGTAAGTTTAACAATTGGGATGTTGATACTTTGGCGAGAGCACCCATAAGGTTGGTTTGTGTTTTGGTTATATCGACTTGGTTATTTAAGTCTAGGCCAAAGGGTAAAGACATTTCGTAAAGTAATAAGTACTGAGCGGCTAACTCGGCATTATCGGGGAGGCGATATTGCTCTTCTGCATCACCATATAGATTCTTATTCAGGCGCTTCATGACATCAGAAAAACTTAATACGTGTTGGACTTCAGGCTGCTGCCTTAGCCAAATGGCGGCTTTTTCAAGCCCCTCGAGATACGCTGGCTCGGTAATGCTGCCTTCTTTTGCCGAAACGATAAAAGAAATATTACCCAAGCCTGTAAGCCGTTCTCGCGTAAAATCAGCCGATTGCCTTTGCTTCATGGACGTGTCGAAGTAATCGATCCAAATGTCATTTAGCTCATTCTGGGGTAGAAATGTGATGCATGCCCCCATAATTAGAATACTAATCAGTAGTATTTTTTTAGAATATTTTATGACCCAGTTTGCAAGAACTTGTGTCCAGCTATTTTGTGAACTTTCTTTTCCTGTCACCCTGAAAGGCAAGTACATAATTAATGCCGGCAACAAAAATACGGAGAATACCCAAGCACCCACAACACCAATGGCCACGATGTTACCAAGATCTCTAAATGGCGGAGAATCACTAAAATTAAGTGATAGAAAACCAATGACAGTGGTAATGCTGGTTAAAAATACCGGCTGTTGATTAATACGTAAGCTTTCAGAGATAGACGCAGCTTTTGTTTTTCCTAGCTGCATTTGCTGAAAAAATGAGGCAAGAATATGAATAGAATCAGCAATGGCAAGAGTGAGAATCATTGTAGGTGCATTCGCTGAGGCGGTTGTGATATCGATATGCAGCCAAGATGCGATACCTTGAGCAAATAATATGGATGCGATGATAATAATCAGTATGGAAATTGTGCCCGAAAATAATGTCACAAGACTTCCGCTTGCCATGAACATATATAATGCCATGCATAACGTCGCAATGAGAAACGCTAAAGGCATAATGTGTGTTAAGTCATAGATGGCCGCATCTTTAAAGGTGTTATCCATAATGATTTGCCCAGTGACATAGATGTCCACTTCTGGATACTTTTCTTGCAAAAAATGCTGGATATCATAAGCAGCATTTGCGACTTCGGGCGTTTCAGTGCTGGGGTCTAAACCAGGCATTTCCATTGAGACATTAACTGCAGTGACATCAGCTGTGAGCGATATTATTCTTCCCGCTAAAGAGGGTTCATTGAGCGCTACGTTCTTGGCTTGATTGAGTTCTTCACGGGTTCTTTTGAGTGCGTTACTTACCAGGTCATCAACAATCAAGTCGTCTTCTTCGGCAATGGTGTGCTGGTAGTTTGTGATTGAGTCAACACGAATAGAGTAGGGGAGCTTCCAAGCCATATCAGTCAATTCTTCAATAATGGATAGCGTGTTTTGTGTAAATACTTGCCCATCTTTAGGGGCCAGGACAAACATAACGTTATCACTTTTCGTAAATGTTGCCTGTAGATCTTCGTAAGCTTGCAAGTGAGGATTATCGTCACTGAAATAAATTCGGTAGTCAGAGCTAAACTTGGTCTGAGATAATCCGGAAGCAGCAAGCACGACCACAAAAAGTGAAGCGAGAATGATAAATAGACGGTATTTGATTATCTGCTCACTAAAGCGTTCTATCATAAGGGTGCCCAGAGTGTGTTATAGGTAAATTAATTCGAAGTATGCCTTCGTTCGTTTATTATTTTGACGGTAATTATTATACTAAATGTTTTTTTGTGACTGCTGGTCACGTGGTTGTAAAGATTACTTTGCCTTGGGCTGTTTGGCAATAGCTAAAAGTGGGTGATTTTAAATTTTTTGGAGGTGTGTTCGATAAAAGAAGCCAAATAAAAAAGGCAGCGCTGGTTTTTATCCAGTACTACCTTTTTGAGAGAGCAAAAGAACAGGTTTGAATAGTTGCAAAACACACGCTAGCTTGACTCTTAAATTAAGATGGCTGTATTCGTGATTTTAAAATAATGCCGTGGCTATTGCCTTTCGAAGAAGCGGCTTCAAGTTTAGAAAACTCATCCTGATTGAGGTTGTTTGTCCATGCGATAACAGCATGACATGTCCCAGCTGTGAGGGCTCTTTTGCTTAGTTCGAATACACTCAAGTTATCATTGGATCTTAAGATCATAATGTCGTTTAAAGCTGAGTCGTTGTGTGTTTTTTGCCACTCTTTTAAAAGTTGGATGGGTGGGTCTATCCATGCCAGCCAGCGTTCTTTTTGATGGAGGTTTATAAGCATAGGTAATATTAATTGAATGCTATCCATTTTATCTTTTGTTAAGACTATTTCGGTCACATTCGCTGGGAATTCATTTTGTTCTACGTACACAGGTTTATCATCATACACCTGTGTACGGTTTGAATCGGTTTCATTAGGTGATATGTTTAGTTTAAGGTAATTTGTTGTCTGCTTAATGGCTCTGTTAGCTTGATGAGTGTTATCAAAATCACCTATAAATTCATTGTCGTAAATCGATAATTGTTTCATTGTAAATTCTCCTTTCTAATCACTCCGACACCTAAGCCTTCTATGAATAGCTCTTGCTCTCTTAGGTCTATAATGATGGGCTCAAATTCTTCATTTTCAGCTTGTAGCTCAACAATATTCTTATTTTTAAAGAGGCGTTTGACTGTGACTTCGTCGCCAATTCTAGCGACCACTATTTGCCCATTTCTCGCTATTTCTGTTTTATGTACAGCGAGCAGGTCACCATCGAGTATGCCTATATCCTTCATGCTTTGTCCTTTAACTCGAAGTAAATAGTCTGCTGAAGGCTTAAAAAAGTTGGGTGCTAATGTGCAGTAATCTTCAATATTTTCTTCGCCTAAAATCGGGTTGCCTGCCGCAACTTGGCCAATAATGGGTAAACCCTCTGGAATGTTACTTTGGGGTAGTTTGATGCCTCGGCTTGCGCCGGGTACTATTTCAATCGCGCCTTTTTTTGCTAGTGCTTTGATGTGGTCTTCTGCTGCATTGGCAGATTTAAAGCCTAATCGTTGAGCAATTTCTACTCGTGTTGGGGGGTAGCCTGTTTCATCGATATTTTGTCTAATTAGCTCCAGTACTTCTTGTTGTCGTTTGGTGAGTTTGAGCATAAGACGTCATCCGTATAGAAATTGCTGTTAATGGTTGTTTTAGCAAAGTGCATTAAAATAATATAAATATTGAATAATGCTGTTTAAGTAAACAGTATCTGTAAATATATACAGTGTTTTGTGTTTTGTAAATATATTCAGGAAAACTTTTTTTGTTTATTAGTTGAAAGCATTTATCAAGATCTGCATCATGCGTTGCAGATCTAAAACTATAAGAAACTTTATTCGGAGATAAACGTGTCCCTTAACCTGCTGTACCGCTTTTCCTGTATGTGTCTTGTTTATGTCTTCTTTTCAAGCTCTGTATTTGCAGAGTCTTCAGGTTTTAGTGGTGAGCTTGGGGTAGAGGAACGTTATTTCTTTGAAAGGGGCTTGCAAGGGCAAGATAAATTGCAAGCATCGATACGTGGAGAAATTGAATATCAGAAAAGCCTGGATTCTGACTATTTTAATGTTGTGCTGTTTGGGCGGGCAGATGCTCAAGATTCTGAGCGTAGTCACGTAGATATAAGGGAGGCATATTGGACACATGTTGCAGATGATTGGGAAATGAAAGTAGGTTTCTCAAAAGTCTTTTGGGGTGTCACCGAGTCACTTCATTTGGTTGATATTATTAACCAAACTGATCTGGTAGAGAGTGTAGATACTGAAGACAAGTTAGGTCAGCCGATGGTCAAATTTGCTATAGAGCGTGAGTGGGGGAATCTTGATGTTTTTTGGCTGCCCTATTTCAGGGAGCAAACATTTGTTGGTGAGGGGGGGCGTTTAAATCCGTTACCATTTTTAGTCGATACAAATAATGCTCAATATGAATCTTCAGCCAAACAATGGCGTAGCGATTTTGCGATTCGATATGCTGTTATGTTCGATGATCTTGATGTGGCAATTTCTCACTTCTCAGGTACGAGTCGCAACCCAGTATTTTCTTATAACGGAAGTATCAACAATCCGAAGTTTATTCCAATATATAAGCAGATCGATCAGACAGGCTTAGAGCTTCAATATATTTATGAAGATTGGTTGTGGAAATTTGAAGGAATTACCAGTTCTGGTGATTATCAGCGGTATAGTGCCGCTGTGTTTGGGTTTGAATATACTCAAGTCGGTATTTTAGAAACAGCAGCTGATTTAGGCTGGATAGTTGAATATTTATTTGACGACCGTCGCAATCAGGCAATAAATAGCACAAAGGCGGCGTTCAATAGTTTTGAGCGTGATGTTTTCTTGGGTTGGCGATATGCTATGAATGATGCTAATTCCACTGAGTTTTTGGCGGGGGTAATTGTTGACCCCAAAACAGAAGAGGCTTTATATTACGTTGAATTTAGCCGGCGCTTGGCTAATGATTTAAAGCTTAATATGGAGTTATACACATTTCAGGGTGCAGAGCGGGATAGTGGGTTGAAAACGTACTATATTCGCGATGAAGGCTATGTTCAGCTTGAATTGGTCAAATTTTTCTAAAAAGATCTGTATTTTATAGGAATTTATTCGCATATTCCTAAACTTGAATTAAACTTTTAGTGTGTAAATTTACATATAAAAATGCACTTGATTTAAATTATCATTAAATGTTTTAAATATAGTGCTGTGGTTATCGACCTAAGTTTGAGTTTTTTGTTATTACAATAATAAGAAAAAGGTGTACAAAATGTTAGATGCGGTTTCTAGTCAAAATTCAAAACATGTAAAAACTGAATTTTTTTCCATTCTCCCTGAGCATAATATTGTGACGGTCGATTTATTTGGAACTTGGAATGAGCAGCAAACCTTAGATTATGTCACTGAATTTAAACGTCTTGTTCACCGGTATTTTACTCAGGAATGGGCGTGTATTATCAATTTACAGCACTTGGATATGCTGTTGTCTGAAACGTTTCAAATTGAAACATTTAAGGCACTAAATGCTTGGTCTTATATTAAAGGGATGAAAGCGATCTCTGTCGTAGTGAGTCATGGCAATAGAAGCCACTTATTATATCAATTTGAAGAGGTTTTTAAGGTTAATCATCCATACGCTACGGCTGTGTGCCATAGTGAATTGGAGTCTACAAATTGGCTGGAAGGGCATGGTTTTAAGCCGCGAGAGAAAAAGTTATCCAGCCAGTTTTATCATGTTGTTGGTGCATAGCACTAAAAGCCATAGCCTAAAATATGCTCTAAGACATGAATTTTCCATGTCAAGATTAAATCCCTGATTCCAGTGTGTTAGAGTCGTGCCCTCTTAAGTTTCGTATTTTCTCGTCATTTTCTAACAAACGTGAGGCTGTCCTTGATAAAAGTGCTTGTAGTCGATGATCATGAGCTTATTAGAGCCGGTATTGCTCGAATGCTTCTTGATGATGGCAATATCGAGGTGGTAGGCGAGGCATCTTCAGGAGAAGAAGTGTTAGATATGTTAAGAGCAAGTGGCCCGGATGTTGTGTTGATGGACTTGAAAATGCCCGGTATAGGTGGCTTGGAAGCGACACGCCGGATTAAACGAGTGCGCGAAAATACCCAAATTGTGGTGGTGACGGCGTGTATTGATGACCCCTATCCTGCACATGTCATGGAGTCGGGAGCATCAGCTTACATATCAAAAAATAGCCATATCTCAGAAATTATTCGAGCCATTAAATCTGTTTATAGGGGCGAACGCTATATAAGCTCTGATATTGCTCAAATGATGGCGTTAAATAAAACAAAAGATTCCATGTTCGATTCTCTTTCTGAACGTGAATTGCAGATTGCCATGATGATTATGGACTGCCAGAAAGTCCAAAATATCTCAGATAAACTATGTTTAAGTCCTAAAACAGTAAATAGTTATCGGTATAGAATATTTGAAAAATTAAACGTCAACAGTGATGTTGAGCTTACCTTATTAGCTGTTCGAAACGGTCTGCTAGATGTCGATAGACCAAAATAAGCACATCTCACATCCTGCTAATGCCGATAAGGCTTCTGTTGAATTTGACGCCAAGTCATTCTTGGCGCAATTAACCAAAGCACCCGGTGTCTACCGAATGTATGATGCGAAGGGCGATATTCTATATGTTGGTAAAGCCAAGAATCTTAAATCTCGTGTTTCTAATTATTTCTTAAAAACTGCACAGCCGGTTAAAACGCAGTCTCTAGTTAAAAAAATCACCCATATCGAAATAACGATTACCAGTAGTGAAACCGAAGCCTTAATTTTCGAACAGAATTTAATCAAAGAGCTAAAACCACCTTATAATATTCTATTAAGAGATGATAAATCTTACCCGTATATTTATTTAGCGACAGATAAGCCTTTTCCTTCGCTTTCTATGAAACGGGCCAAAACACTTGGTAAAGTCGGGCGATATTTTGGTCCATTCCCAAGTTCAGGTTCTGTGCGTGAAAGTTTAAGTTTACTCGAAAAGTTATTTAAAGTGCGTCAGTGTCAGGAAAGCTTTTATAAAAATCGTTCTCGGCCTTGCCTGCAATATCAAATTAAACGTTGTAAAGCGCCCTGTGTCGGTGCTGTGAGTCGTGAAGAGTACGCACAGGACGTTCATCATGTTGAAATGTTTTTGCAAGGTAAAAGCCCTGAAATAATTCAGAATCTAATTCAGAAAATGGAAAATGCTGCTCAGTCTTTAGATTTTGAAACGGCTACTGAGCTACGAGATCAAATAGAACATTTACGTCATGTTCAAGAGAGTCAGTCAGCTGAGTCTGGACGATATGATGTCGATGTGGTTGCCTTGGTGATTTCGTCAGGTGTTGTGGTTGTTTCTATGTTGTTAATCAGAAAAGGTCGCATTCTAGGCCACAAAAACTATTATCCCAAAATATCTTTAGATTTATCAGAGCAGGATATGCTTGAGTCTTTCATCTCTCAGTACTATGTGGGGCAGGCGTTTACACGTGACCTTCCAAAAGAAGTTGTCTTAAGTGCGGGTTTTGAAAATAGCGACCTTGTTGAGGAGGCGATATATAAAACACTTGGGCGTAAAGTTAAGTTTTCTTACAAAGTAAAACAAGCCAAAGCGCAATGGCAAAAAATGGCAATAACGAATGCCGAAAGTGCCTTAGCCACACATCTGCTAGATAAACAGCAAATGTTTCACCGTTATGATTCTTTGAGTCGATTACTGAGTTTAGAATCAAGACCTAAAAGAATGGAATGTTTCGATATTAGTCATAGTTCTGGTGAAAAAACAGTCGGTTCTTGTGTTGTATTCAATGAAAATGGCCCACTGAAAGCCGATTATCGATATTTCAATATTGATGGCATAGAGCCAGGTGATGATTATGCAGCCATGCGACAAACCCTAGAAAGGCGTTATCGTAATCTTAAATCTGGAGATGAAAAATGGCCCGACTTAGTTATCATTGATGGCGGTAAGGGGCAACTAAATCTGGCATTAGATGTCTTTGACAGGTTAAACTTACCCCAAATTAATGTACTTGGTGTCGCCAAAGGCATTACGCGTAAACCTGGGTTTGAGACCTTACTGGTACCGCAAATTGATAAGAGCCTGAAAACTATCGATTGTGATTCTGATAATTCAGGCTTACATCTGATTCAGCAAATCAGGGATGAAGCGCATCGTTTTGCGATTACAGGCCATAGAGCAAGAAGAGATAAAACAAGAAAGCAGTCCTTATTAGAAAATATAGAGGGGGTAGGGGCTAAGAGGCGAAGAGCGCTTTTGCAATACTTTGGGAGTGTCTCTAATATCAAAACGGCTTCCGCAGCAGAAATTTCAAAAGTCTCTGGTATAAGTGAAGCTTTAGCGGAGCATATTCATCTCTCACTACATAGCGCATAATGGCGCCATTAACTTTAAGAAAATCATTAAATAAGGCATAAGTAGAACGCAACGATGAATTTACCTAATATCCTGACGGTTTCACGAATTGTCTTAATCCCAGTTTTTGTTATTGCTTATTATCTTCCTTTTAGCTGGAACTATGAAGCCTGCGCTATTGTGTTTACGATTGCAGCAGGCACCGATTGGTTTGATGGTTATCTAGCCAGGAAGTGGAATCAAACAACGCCATTTGGCGCTTTTTTAGATCCTGTTGCAGATAAGCTAATGGTTGCTATCGCCTTAGCTGTTGTTATAGAAAATTATCAAAGTGTTTGGGTGACAGTGCCATCAATGATTATTATTGGTCGAGAGCTTGTCGTATCAGCGTTAAGAGAGTGGATGGCAGAGCGCGGTAAAAGCGATAATGTTGCCGTATCGTTTATGGGTAAACTCAAAACAGCCTGCCAGATGTGGGCAATTTTATTGTTGTTATTGGGTAGCTTGGAAACTTGGATATTTTGGTCAGGTATTATTTTGATGTATATCGCATCAGGCTTAACGCTTTGGTCAATGTACCAGTACCTAACAGCATCTTGGGTTTATCTCTTTGCGGATGAAAAATAATCATCTTGATTAAATAATAAACGTAATTAAAGCTTGTTTTAAAAAAATGGTTCATTATTAATTTCTTCTATTGACTCTCGAATCGAATCCGTTAATATATGCGCCAATTCAGCGACACAGCAATTGTATAAGTCGCTTACAAGTTTAAATATAAGCGTAAAATACGATTGTATTACTAGCAAATTAAGACCAGGTTAAACGCGGGAATAGCTCAGCTGGTAGAGCACAACCTTGCCAAGGTTGGGGTCGCGAGTTCGAATCTCGTTTCCCGCTCCAAATCAAAAAACCTCGGATTCTACCGAGCTTTTTTGTTAAAAAGCTAGAAAGATATCTAGTGAAAGGCGCGATAGCAAAGCGGTTATGCACTGGATTGCAAATCCACGTAGGCCGGTTCGACTCCGGCTCGCGCCTCCATTTTTAGTGAAGGCAAAGTCGGAACTAAAGTGGAAGCCTCCCATGCCCGGGTGGCGAAATTGGTAGACGCAAGGGACTTAAAATCCCTCGGTGGCAACACCGTGCCGGTTCGATTCCGGCCCCGGGCACCATACTCATTTCAGTCAGTTTCATTCAATAACAGCCAAGTTCTGTCAAAGTCCAATATTTACAGTGCCTTAGCGTAAACTGTTACTATTCAGGTTCGTTCAATTTCGTTCAATTGCGTCAGGTTCAGTCATGCTTTACCCCTTGCATATTTTTATTAGGGGGTACATTGGGGGTAATTCTCAGTTCGATTTAGGAGTTACCCCTTATGCAAAGACGTCGTTTACCTGGCAAGCTAACAGATGCAGAAATTAGAAACCTGCCTCTCAAAGAGAAATTGTATAAAGTCTCTGATGGTGGTGGGTTATTCATTGTTATTACCCCAGGTGGATCTAAGTATTGGCGCTTAAAGTATCGTTTTGATTCTAAAGAGAAATCTTGTTCTTTGGGGGTATATCCAGGGGTAACTTTGGCTGAGGCTAGAAAGAAGGCTATTAATGCCAAAGAGTTGATTGCTAAAGGTACAGATCCATCTGTCCAAAAACGCCGGGATAAAATAAAGCAGGAAGATCATTCGTTCAAAGCAATTGCCCTTGAATGGTGGAACAAAGAGAAGGGGCTTTGGACAAAAGCCCATGCAGATCGAGTTAAAGTAACTCTTGAAAAAGAGGCTTTCCCGTTGATTGGTTCTATGGAAATTTCTAAGATTACTTCTCAAGATTGTTTGGTGGTCGTTCGAAAGACTGAATCAAGAGGAGCTTTGGATGTCGCTAGTCGCATAAAACAGAGAATGTCAGCGATCTTTCGCTATGCTATCTATACCGGATATGTGGACAACAATCCTGTTGATGCACTTCGAGACGTAATCCGTTCACGTAAAGTTGTTCATCAAAAAGCATTGGAACTAGAGCTGCTCCCTAAATTTTTGAACGATGTTGACACAAATACACGGATAACTGATGTCACTCGTCACGCGCTAAAACTTCTTGTTCACGTATTTATTAGACCTGGGGAGCTTCGGGCGGCTGAATGGTCTGAGATAGACTGGGAGCGCGAAGAATGGAGGATTCCTGCGGCTAGAATGAAAATGCGTGAGTTACATATCATTCCTCTTGTACCTCAGGTATTAATTATCTTGAAAAGTCTTCAGCAGCTTTCTGGTAATCGTCAATATATGTTCCCTAGCTACCATAATCCACGAACATTCATGTCTGAGAATGCTTTAGTTTTTGCTATTCGAAAGCGCCTTAAATATGACGCTACAGCGCACGGTATGAGGACTGTGGCTTCAACGATTTTAAATGAGCAGGGGTTTCGGTCAGACATAATAGAGCGCCAATTAGCCCATTCAGAGCGCAACAAAATCCGAGCTGCTTATAATCGGGCTCAGTATCTGCTGGAGCGGCGTGAAATGATGAGTTGGTGGAGT
>TARA_R110002073_G_scaffold16722_1_pt1 | contig 26729 bp, 21 predicted proteins | sample TARA_R110002073 | Tara Oceans TARA_R110002073 (sample SAMEA4397174) | marine metagenome | biome: Polar Biome; feature: [DCM] deep chlorophyll maximum layer (ENVO:01000326); material: water (ENVO:00002006), including particulate matter (ENVO:01000060) such as... | depth 40 m | reverse complement strand
AGGTCCTTGGGAAGCGTCGAGCTGAACGGCGGCGCCATGCGGTTGTGAACGACCGTGCAGATCATCACGTCGACGCCGCGTTCGCGCGCGCTGCGACACATGCCCCGCAGGTTGTCGGCGTAGTGATCGAATTGAACCTTCGTCTGGTCGTAGGTGATCGACTTGAACTTCTCGTACTCCCACTCCCACTCCTCGGGGCGCTGGGACGTTGCGCCTTCCGATCGGGCCGCGGGGTCGGGCGTGTACGCGCGGACCAGAGCACGGAACAGATTCGTGTCGCGCGCCGCGGCTTGCAGCCTGGTTTGCGTGGTCGACAGGCCCGCGGCCTCGAGGTCCATCTGGAACCCCATCTCGACGAACTCGTTGTGTCCCGCGTAGATGACGACGATGTCGGGTTCGAGGTTCTCGAGTGCTTGTTCGAAAATGATGCGCACGCGGGCGGAGCCGTAGCCTTCGCGCCCCAGGTTGTAGACCGCGAACTCGTCCCCGTTGCCCGCTGCCTCGTCGAGCAGGTTCTTCAGGTGCCAGTTCGGAAAGCCCGCCGTGTTGGAACCACCGAACAGCAGCACGCGGCGCGCCTCGGTCTTGGGGGCGATAGGGCGCTCCTTGCGACCCTTGTCCCGGAAGTGCGTGAGCCAGCCGCCCTCGACCTCGGGGTCCGGCACCATGTACTGCGCGTTCGTGTCGAAGCCGCGCGACCAGTTCGTGTTCTCGAGCGCGTCGCCCATACCGGTCGCGCCGAGCACGAGCTCGATCACGACGAAGATCAGCACGGCGAGGACCAGGCCGATCGCGGAATCGATGAGAGCCTTCATGGGGCGGTTCGGAGCGTTTGCGGGTGAGGAGGGGAGGTCCGTGCGCTGGCGTCGGGAGCGTCCCAGGGCTCGGCATCGGTCCGGAGGCTTCCGGAGTTGCGCTCCTGAGTCGATTCGCAGACTAGGATATCACGCACACCATGGACATCCGATCGACGAAACGACCGCGCCCATCGCAGGGCGCCACGTGGGCGGCCGCGTGCGGTCTCGTTCTGGGCTGCGTGCTCGCGTGCAGCCCATCCGAGACCGTTCCCGCCGGCAGCCCTGCCTCGGTCGAGGACGCTGGAACCGATTTCGCAGGCACAGGCTCGCCGAACGCCCTGGGCGCACCCCGTATTCCGGAGTCCCGCGGTGGCCGCGACCTCGTCGGCAAGGATGCTCGCGAGGTTCTCCCCGCGGAATGGTTCCAAGTGCTCGCGCCGCCCGTTGGCACAGGTGATGCCCGCGCCTTGTTGATCCGCTGGTGGACGGTGAACTGTCCTCACTGCCGCGTCTCGCTGCCCGCGATCGAGAGCCTGCGTGGTGAGTTCGAGTCCAAGGGCCTCGCGACGCTGGCCGTGTTCCATCCGAAGCCGCCGCGCGCCGTCGACGTCACCGAGGCGCGCGAGTCGGCCTTCGACCTCGGATATGGCGGCCCGGTAGCGGTGGACCCGGAGTGGGCGATTCTGCGGGACCTCTGGCTGAACGACGCGGACCGCGGCGCAACCAGCGCTTCGTTCCTGGTCGATGCCACCGGCACGATTCGCTTCGTGCATCCCGGCCCCCAGTTCCAACGCTCGGACGACCCGTCCTTGGCCGCCGATCGCGCCGATTTCGATGCCCTGCTCGCGGCGATCGAAGCGCTGACCCCGGACTAAACGAGGATGCGCGCAGCGATCACGGGAACGTGATCTCGAGGCGGTCCGAGAAGTTGATGGTCGGGACGCCCAGGCTGTTGCGGTCGCGGTAGCACACCTGGAAGTAGCAGGTGTCCCCGGGCGTGATGACCTGGCCCAACGGCGAGAGCGGCAGCTCCAGCGGCACGTCGAATCCCGAACCGACCGTGGACGTGCCGACCTGGTTGCGCAAACGGCCAGTTGCGTCGAAGCGACTGTGCGAGTCGAGTCGCGGAAGTCCGTGCAGCAGCGCGACCTGTTGCGTGTAGCGGCTCCACGGCCAACCCAGGCAGAGGATGCCATGGGCGACCGGAGTGGGGGCGCCGCCCGACGCGGACGTGATCACGAACCCGAATTCACCGGGAGGTCCACCTGTCGCTTCGATGTGCAGACCGCTGCCGTTGCGCACGCCCAGCGAACTCTCGATCAACGTCACGGGGCTGCCGACGATCGAATCGACGGCGGGCGTGCAGGCCAGTTGGAAGTCGAACGCCTCGACGACGACCGTCTGGCAGATGAGTTGCAGGTAGCTCGGCGTCGGACCACCCTGAAGGATCAGGAAGTTCGAGCAGAAGAAGTTGCACAGCGGGTAGCTGCCGACCGCTGCGTCCAACGTCGTTGGCAGGTCCGGCAGGGTCACGATATCCATCTCCAGGAAGTACCCGTTCCCGATGTCCGTCAGCGGGATCTGGAAACTGTCGTCCTCGAGCGGAGGGTTGAGCCGAAGCGTGATCGCGTTCGGGCCCGTCGCCGTCACCGTTCCATCGGGGCCGGTGATGCGCACCGACGGAAGGTGTACCGAGGCGTTGGCCGTGTTCGGTGATCCGTTGGCGAGCACATCGAAGGTCAACGTGACCGTCGCGTTCCCATTGACCTGAGCCACTGCGGGTCCGCTTGCGATCGCCGGCGTCCCGGTCACCGTCACTCGATACGCCTGCGCCGCCGCAGGGGTCGCCCAACCCAGCATCGCGAGGATGAGGAGGGCCAGGAGAGAGGTGGGGCGCATGGCCCCCATTCTAGTCGTTTCGGGCGAACCGGAACGATGAAGGGCCTGTTGCGTGTCTCGGAACCGGGCGGAATGACCTTCGGCTTACGAAAGCCGATTCAGCCCTGGCCACGTTCCAGCATCTCGCGGAGCTCGGTCGGCAGCATCCGCGGCTTGCGAGGGTGCGCGGTCAGTTCGACGCACGCCAGGTCCACGTGGCCGGTGACGCAGACCTCGCCATCGGCGACCCGGCGGATCGTGTAGACGAAGTCCACCGAGGCTCCGCCCAGGCGCCCGATCGCGACCTCGACCTCCAGCTCGTCCTCGTAGCGGGCGGCCGAGCGGCAGCGCATCTCGGTGCGCCGCACGGGCAGGCCGATGCCGCGCTGTTCGAGCTCGCCGTAGGGGCAGCCCAGCTCGGCCATCCACATCGTGCGGGCCTCCTCCATGAAGAGGAGGTAGTTCGCGTGATGGACGACGCCCATCTGGTCGGTCTCGCCGTAGCGGACCCGGAGGCGGTGGTGGTAGGCCATGGGATCCAGACTAGAGGTCCGGCCGAGAACGAGCCATCCCGCAGCCCACCTGGTTCGACGCGGCTCGGCGTTGCGGGAACCCGCGAATCGCGTCCAGCCATGCGTGGAACCCGCCGCCTGGATCCTCACCGAACGTGGCGTACTGCGGAAAGGCTCGTTTTCGGCCGGACCTCTAGCCCGAAGCACCTGACTCAGCCCCGCGGGGCTGGTAGAACCTTGGGCCCCGTTGCGGCCCGCTCGGCGGTCGCCTCCCCCGGGGTCGACCCGATCGGCCCCCGGACCCGTCATGGCGACCTCCACCTCCGATCCGGCCCCGCGTGCCGCTGAACCGACCGTCGCGGTCCTCCTGTCCTGGTTCGTCCCGGGCGCCGGCCACGCCTACGTCGGCAAGCTCCGGACCGGCGTGATCGCGTTCGTCGTCGTCGAACTGGTCTACCTGCTGGGCCTCTTCTTCTCGGAAGGGCGCTTCCTCGAGTACCTGCCGCCCGAGATGCGCACGCGCTTCGCCGGCATGCTGTCCCCCGAGGTCGGCAACCTCGGCGCGCTGCTGGTCCACATCTCGAAGTACGGCTACGGCACGGGCACCCCCAGCCCGTGGCCCAGCTCGATGGACCTCGGGACCGTGCTGACCGCGACCAGCGGCATCCTGAACCTGTTCGTCATGTCGTCGGCGCACTTCGCCGCGCGGGCCAAGGCCAAGGGTCTGCTCGATGCGGGCAGCATGCCGCGCCCCGCGACGGCCGCCTTGATGACGTTCCTGATTCCCGGCCTCGGCCAGGTGCGCCAGGGTCGCGTTCGGCGCGGCGTGCTGGCCTTCGTCATGTTGGTTGGCATGTTCCTGCTGGCTTCGTACTTGGCGGAAGGCGCGAACCTCGACCGGGAGCGGCACTTCTACTACTGGTCCGGCCAGTTCATGCTCGGCCTGCCTGCCGTGGTCGTCGAGTTCTTCCACGGTCACGCGATGCTCCAGCACGAGGTCATCTACAACGACGCCGGCGTCGTGATGGGGACCGTGGCGGGTTTGATGAACGTCCTGTTGATGCTCGATGCCTACGGCTACAGCGAATCCAAGTGGCTCGCACCTGTCGCCGGCGGCAAGGCCAAGCCCACCTTCACCTCGCCGAACCCGCCGCCCGGATCCGAAGCCGGTTCGAACGGAGGGGCGACGTCATGAACGACCTCGGCCTGCATCTCTTCCTGTTCCTGGTGTCCGGCACCGTGATCGTGGCGATCTCGTGCATGTTCGCGGAACCCGAGGACAAGGACGCCCTGCGCGCCTTCCCGCGACGTTGGATTCGATTCTTCGTCGGTTGCGCGATCGTCGTGGCGATCATGTTGTTGCTCGAGTCCACCGTGGCTTCGATCGGCAGCTAGGAGTCGCACTTCTGTAGGGAGTACGGTGTCAGTCGGGAGTACGGTGTCAGTCACGTTCCTCCCGATAGCGCAAAGACCCACCCAAGCAGCGAAGCTGCTTGGGTGGGTCTTTGCGCTATCGGGAGGAAAGTGACTGACACCGTACTCCCGACTGACACCGTACTCCGGTACTCCCGGGGACCCGACGGATCATCGGGTCGACGATCCGGTCAGACGCCATAGTCCACCGGGCCCGCGCGTTACGTGGCCATCGAGTTCAGCGCGGACCAGCTCGCTGAGGACCGCGTTGATGTCCAGGCTCGCAACCTGGGCGATCTCCTCGACCGTGCGCGTCTCGCCGATCAGCGTGCGCAGGATGGGGGAGGCCTGGATCGCGGGGGGCAGGCCGTCCTGTTCGGTCAGCATTCCGGGCGCGACCCCATAGAGGTCTTCGAGCAGTTGCGCGGGACCCTCGACAGGCTGGGCGCCTTCGCGAATCAACTGCAACACGCCGCGCGCCAGGGGGTGATCGATGCGGCCGGGGATGCAGAACACGTCCCGGCCCAGATCGAGCGCCCAACGTGCCGTGATGCGCGAACCGCTGGTGACGGCCGCCTCGACGACCAGGACGCCGTCGGCCAGCCCGGCCAGGATCCGGTTGCGCAGGGGGAAGTGATGGCGGCGTGGGCCAACGCCGGGTCCGAACTCGGAGACCAGCAGGCCCTCCTCGGCGAGGCGTCCCGCGAGGGGGCCCGCGGGCCAGGGCCGATCGACCCCGGAGCCGAGCACGGCGATCGTGCGACCGCCCGCATCCAGGGCACCCTCGTGAGCGGCCGCGTCGATGCCGCGCGCCATTCCGCTGACGACCGTGCAGCCCGCTCGGGCGAGTCCCGCCCCGAAGCGCCGCGCTTGATCGATGCCATAGCCGGTCGGGGACCGGGAGCCGACGATCGCGATGCGCGGCGCGGGTGCGAGGCACTTGGTGTCCCCACGCAGCCAGAGTTCGGGGACGGCGGGGCGCAGGGCGTCGAGTCCCTCGGGCCAGGACGGGCCACCGGGAGCGATGCGCATCGGCGAGCGTACGAGTTCAGGGTTCACACCCCGAGGACCGCACAAGCTCGCCACCGGTCGCGCACGTACGGCGACTTCTTTCCGGGAACTCGCAGGCGTGGAAACCCCGGTCGGGTCGAAGGGCAACTCGAACTGAGCCCCCTGTTTCCCAGCCACCTTCTCCTTGAAGGTCAGCCCGTCGTGCGCGCCATCTTGGGCGCTGCTTCCGAAGCGGGCAGTTGGCCCGAACCGACCGTGCGCCGCATGGATGCCAGCAGCCCGCCCACGTCGAGGCCCAAGTGGCTCGGCATGTACGCGGCCAGCAATCGACGATGCCCCGTGTGCAGCTTGCGTGCGCCTTCCACGTTGTCGCGGCCGAGGTGCATCAAGCAGATGCTGGCCTGGACCAACCCCTTGAAGAAGTCGGCATCGCCGGCCTCGTTCGCCAACCAGCAGCGTTCGAAGGCTTCGTGGGCCGCGTGGTAGTCGCCGCCGTTGAACAGCGCGATGCCCTCGGCGAAGGAACGCTCCGCATCCGCTGCGGAGAAATCGTCGGGGTCGAAGTCCTGTTCCTCGGGTTCGATGCGCGCCAAGGTCGTCCCTACTTCCCGTCCTCGGGGTCCTGGCCTCGCTCATCCCGGCGCGGATTGCGCTCGTACAGATTCGCTCCGCCCCAGAACCTGTTCCAACGTTGGTAGAGGTCCTTCTCCATCGGCGCCATCTTCTCGGGAACCTCGAAGGTCTTCTTGTTGGCGCGCCACCATTTGTGCCAGCGCTCGGGATCCAGGTCGTTGTCCTGGCCCGTCAGGACGACCAGCGCGAGGCGGTAGTCCTTCATGTGCCCTTGCACGCGTTTCGCGTTCGCCTGGCGCATCGAGTCCATCAAAGCGTCGATCGACTCCGTCGTGCGGATCCGGCCGAGGCTCAGGATGCGCGCGCTCGCGACCGCTTGGACCTTGTGATCGAACAGCTTCGTCGAGAAGAAGCCGATCGTGCTGGGCGCTTCGTGGCGTGCGACGGCTTTGAGGAAGGCGACATAGCGATCCTCGTCCTTCCAGAGCGCCTTCTTCTGCTTCTTGCCAAAGGCCAGCAACGCGGCCAGGGCGTCGTCGTGGCGCATGCGCGACAACGCCTCCAGGGCGGCTGCGCGCACTTCCAGGTTGTCGTCGGTCAAGGCCTTGGCGACCGCGTCGATCACCTTGGGGTGGACGACGGCTTCCGCGCTCTGCACCGCGGCGATGCGATCGTTCGGCTTGTCCTCCTTGGAACCGAAGGCGACGTCGATCGCTTTCAGGGCCGCGCTGACCTGTTCCTCGGTCGGGCCCTTCTTGGCGTCGTCCTGGGACGCGGCAACGGCCGTGTGCGTCGGCGCGGGCACTCCTGCCGACGAGGAAGCGAGCGTGGCGAGCAGAGTCAGGGACAGCAGCATGGTGGAACCGGTCGGGGGATTCGGTCGAGCGACTCCGAGTCTATCCCCTCGGGCGTGGGAAGTTGCGGTTCCAGGGTTCCTGGTCGCAGGGTGGTCGCATGGGCGGTGCTGGAACGAACCGAGGGGCGCCGGACTCGCGTCCTGCGCCCCTCGATGTGGGTGATGTCGACCCGTCCCGAGCGGACGGATCGATGGGTCACTTGCCGGCGCCCGCGGGCTCCGGCTCGGAAGGCTCGGGGGCCTCGTCGAGGAAGCGCAGGCCTTCGTCCGGCGTGCCGTCCTCCTTCTGAGCGCGGTCGACCCAGATGGTCTTGGCGGACTCGAACTCGCCGCGGAGCAGGTGCTCGGCCAGCGGGTCCTCGATCCAGCGTTCGATCGCGCGGCGCAACGGACGTGCGCCGTAGTCTTCGTTGAAGCCCTTGTCGATGAGTTCGTCGGCGGCTGCGTTCGTGAGCTCCAGCGTGATCTGGTGATCCTTGAGGCGGCCGCGGACTTCGTCGAGTTGCAGCTCGACGATGATGCGCAGGTCGTCACGGGTCAGCGGGTTGAACACGATCGATTCGTCGAGGCGGTTCAGGAATTCGGGACGGAAGTGGCGTTCCACCTCGACCATCACGTCCGAACGCATCTTCTTCTTGCGCTCAGCAGCATCCTCGGAAGCCTGGTCGAAGCGTCCGAAGCCAAGCTGCGCGCCGGCCTTCATCTGCTGGGAACCGAGGTTCGAGGTCATGATCAGGATCACGTTGCGGAAGTCGACGTGGCGACCGAACGAGTCCGTCAAACGCCCTTCTTCCATGATCTGCAGGAGCATGTTGAACACGTCCGGGTGCGCTTTCTCGATCTCGTCGAGGAGCACGACCGAATACGGGCGACGGCGGACCTTCTCGGTCAGCTGACCACCTTCCTCGTAGCCGACGTAGCCGGGAGGCGCGCCGACGAGTCGGGAGGCGTTGTGCTTCTCCATGTACTCGCTCATGTCCATCGTGACGACGGCGTCCTCGTCGCCGAACATGAACTTGGCGAGCTGCTTGCAGAGGAATGTCTTGCCGACGCCCGAGGGGCCGAGGAAGAGGAACGAACCCATCGGGCGGCGCGGGTCCTTGAGGCCCGAGCGCGAACGACGCACCGAGCGCGCGATGGCGGCGATGGCGTCCTCCTGGTGGATGACGACGCCGCCGAGTTCCTTCTCCATCTGGAGCAGGCGCTCGCGTTCGGCCTTCTCGAGGCGGGTGAGCGGGATGCCGGTCATCTTCGAGACGGTCTCCTGGATGACGTCCGTGCCGACCTCGCCCACTTGCTCCTTCTCGTTCTGCTCCTTGCGCCACTCGTCCTGGACCTCTTCCTTCTTCTTCTTGAGCTGGTAGGCCTCGTCACGCACTTGGGCGGCGAGCTCGAAGTCCTGGCTGGACACGGCCTCGTCCTTGTTGCGCTCGAGCTGCTCGATCTGGTCCGTGATCTCTTTCAGATCGGGCGGCGGAACCATCGAGTTGATGCGCACGCGCGCACCGGCTTCGTCCATCACGTCGATGGCCTTGTCCGGCAGGAAGCGGTTGTTGATGTAGCGCGTCGACAGTTCGACGGCCATCTCGAGGGCTTCGTCCGTGTACGCGACGCGGTGGTGCGCCTCGTAGCGGTCCCGCAGACCCTTGAGAATCGCGACCGCCTGCTCGGGGCTGGGCGGTTCGACGTTGACGGCCTGGAAACGACGCTCGAGCGCGCCGTCCTTCTCGATGTGCTTGCGGTACTCGTCCAGCGTCGTCGCGCCGATGCACTGGATCTCGCCGCGGGAGAGCGCGGGCTTGAGCACGTTGGACGCGTCGATGGCGCCCTCGGCACCACCGGCACCAACCAGCGTGTGCAGCTCGTCGATGAACAGCACGACGTCCTTGACGCGCCGCACTTCGGTCATGACGGCCTTGATGCGCTCCTCGAACTGGCCGCGGTACTTGGTACCGGCGACCATGAGGGCGAGGTCGAGCACGACGATGCGCTTGCCGCGCAGGATCTCGGGAACGGTGTTCTCGATGATCTGCTGGGCGAGCCCTTCGACGATGGCGGTCTTGCCGACGCCCGGCTCACCGAGGAGCACGGGGTTGTTCTTGGTACGACGCGAGAGGATCTGGATGACGCGCTCGATCTCGTCGAAGCGTCCGATCACCGCGTCCAGCTTGCCCTCGCGAGCGAGTTCGGTCAGGTCACGACCGAAGGAGTCCAGCGCGGGCGTCTTGCTCTTGCCGTTGCCGGTGCTGCCTCCGCCGCCGCCGCCCTCTTCCGAGATCGGACCCTCGTCGTCGTCGTCGTCACCCGTGTCCGCGCCGAGGAAGTCCAGGACCTCTTCGCGCACGTCCTCGAGCTTGACGCCCAGGTTCAGAAGCACTTGGGCGGCGATGCCCTCGTTCTCCTTGATCAGTCCCAGCAGCAAGTGCTCGGTCCCGATGTAGTTGTGGCCGAGGTTGCCGGCTTCCTCCATCGAGAGTTCGAGCACCTTCTTCGCGCGGGGCGTGAAGGGGAGTTGACCCATGGTCACCATCGAGGGACCGGTCTTGACGATCTTCTCGACCTCCATCCGGATCTTGGAGAGGTCGATCCCCATGTTCTTGAGGACGTTGGCGGCGACGCCAGATCCTTCCTGAACGAGGCCGAGCAGTACGTGCTCGGTCCCCAGGTACTCGTGGTTGAACCTCTGGGCCTCCTGGCGGGCGAGGTTCATGACCTTCTTGGCGCGATCCGTGAAGCGATCAAACATGGGATTGTGTGTGGAGGGCCTGGACAGCCTGTCCGCCGGTCCCCACGGGTCCGGCACGGCAGGGGGTCCTCCTGGTAGGAACTCTTTCGGCCTTCAAGGGGCCGCGGTTTAGGGTCCAGTCGGAAGCCACAGGTTGGATACGTCCCCATGGCCTCTGGAGAGGGTTGCAGCCCGGAGAATGCCACCCTGATCCTGCCGGCGCCAGCCTGGTCCCCGGCCCCGGGCTCACCGATTGCGACTTCCAAGAGGGCGCACCCGTTGCGGCCGTTCCCGAACTTGGGTCGAATGACCGGTCGAAGTGATTTCTCGTCGCCACGCCCCGTGTGTCCGGAGCCGAACGGCCCAGGCGGTCGAATCCGATCGATCCCCGGAATCGGGGCGGCCCGACCGCGAATCGGCGTGCGGAGAGCCGGCTAGGCCAGCTCGCCGTCGGACCCCTGGAGGCCCTTCAGCTCATCGCGCAGGTTGGCCGCGCGCTCGTAGGCTTCGTCGCGAACCGCATCCTCGAGCGCCAGCTCGAGCGAGGAGATCTGCTGCCGGCGTTCCACGTCGACCGGATCGATCCCGGGGACGCGTCCCACGTGCACCACGGCGCCATGCATGCGCTCGAGGACGTCCTTGAGCTGCGCACCGAACGTCACGTAGCACTCGGAGCAGCCGAGGCGACCGCGACGCCGAAAGTCCTCGAGCGTGTGGCCGCAACCCTGACAGGTGATCGTGCGCTGGGGACGAGGCTGCGTCGCCCCCGTTTGCTTGGCCTTGAGGTTGATCAGACCCCAGAGGTTCGCGGCCACCTTGGACGGCGACGGCGTGAACGGCAGTCCCTGATGCTGCGAGCACGGCTCGCAGAAGTGCTTCTGTTCGACCTCGTTCCGCTCGTCGTCCATGCCGTGCCAGGCGGTGACGTCGGTGAGGTGAACCGTGGCGAGGTTCTTCGTGCAGCTCTCGCAGAGCATCGTCAAGGTCGTGAGTCGGAAGCCGGCGGGAGTCCCGTGAAGGAGACCCGAGAAGGAGACGCAGGGGGCAACGGCGGAGCACCGCCACCCGTCTGTCTTAGCCTGGAAGCCGCAGTCAGTCCAGCCTTTGCAGCGCGCGTGCCTTCCGGATCGCATTCCAAGTCGGAGCGAGGAGCGCTTCCAGGCGGCACTTCGGACCGTCCTAGTCCGACGTGTCTCCAGATTCCACGGTCCGATCCGGCCCGTGTCGTTCCGGGTCACGCTCGCCCTGCAACCACCCGTCGAACCGGCCCAGATTCCAATCGACGATGGCGCGCATGCGGTGGCCGGCGAAGACGGGCCCCGAGGTCAATCCGTGGACACGCTCCAGGTAGCGCGCCAGGTCCGGATGCAAACCGTGGGGATCCCCCGAACTGCGCCATGCGACGTAGCCGGCGGGCACCGTGCGGTGGCGGGCGCCGACGTGATCGTGCGTGGGGGCGAAGCGCGCCAGCAGGACGTCGCAGCGACCCGAAGCATCGACGATGCGCACGTCGCGGCCCGCGGTCATCCCGACGAAGCCCACGTTGCCGGCTTGCACGACCGAGAGCGGGTCCGCGTCCTTGCGTGCGCGCACCTCATGTCCGCGTGCGATCGCCTCCCGCGCTTCGGGCGACGGCACCCAGACGTAATTCTGGTTGAGGCGCAGGTGAGCCAGTTCGCGGCGCAGCGCCGGCCGTTCGCGGGGTCCCAGGGTGCGGTCGAACAACCACGGCAGGGCATGCAGCGCGAGCACCAGTCCGATCACGCCTCCCTGCGCCATCCGTCGTTCCAGCCTGGGCTTGGACTCGATCGCGACGCGCAAGGCGGGCAGGCCACGGGCGATCAGGAACAGCGCGATCCACAGGGGCGTCGTCCAAAACCGACCCACGAGCGCGTCGCCTCCGATCCAGACGATGTACAGCGCGTACAGACCTGCGCCCAGTCCGAGTGCGGCGAGTGCACCCGCGTCGGTCTCGGTGCGGTCCCGCGATGCCGCACGGATCGAGCGAATCGTGATGACGAGAGCGAGCCCGAACGTGATCGCGACGGCGGGATGGTCGGCCAGCACCGCGGTCAAGTCACCGACGCCGCGCGTCACGAACGCGATCGGTCCAGCGCCCGACGTGAAGCGCGCCGGCGCGGTGTTCGGCAACACGGTGCCGTAGTAGACGAGCGCGAACCCGGACCACGCGAGCCAGGGCAAGGTGCCCGCGGCCACGCGCTTCCAGCGGACGTGAGGCCAGGACTGCAGGACGGCGAACAGGAAGCCCGGTGTCAGCGCGATGGCGAGGTCGAGGCGCGTCGTCATGGCGAGCGCGCCCAGCCCGGTCAGGCGTACCCAGGGCATGCGATCGCGGCGCAGGCCGTTCACGAGGATCGTGCCGAATCCCACCAGTAGGAGCCCGCTCAGGGGGTTTTCGAGTCCGGACGATCCGAACAGGAACAGGGGCGGGCACGTCACGAACAGCAGGAACGGGAGCGCGAGCGAGGGCCAGTTGCGTTCCCGCCCTGTGGACACGAGCACCACGAACGCGGCCGCCGAACACAGGGCGCCGAGGACCGTCAGCGTCCACGGCACTTCGCGCGTCACCGCGTAGGCGATCGAGACCAAACCCAGCCACAGCGGGTGGGAGAACGACTGCACGCGTTCGTCGGGGTTCCAGCGCAGACCGGAGCCGTTCACGAACTGGTCCACCGTGCGCATCGTGATGTACGCCTCGTCGCCGACCCACGCCTGACTGACGACGCGCATCGCGACGGCCAGAGCCATCGCGAACAGTGCCCACCGCCACCGCGCCGATGCGTTGGAGCGTGCCGGGGGCGAGGTCGGGAGCGGGTCCGGTGTCGGTCGGTCCGACATGGATCAGGTCGGGTCGTGGAAGACGCCGCGCGATCGTTCGAGCAGGTCGAGCGAGACTTGATGGCGCTTCAACAGGGCAGCCAGTTCCGGCGTGCGCGGATCGTGACAGCGGGCGAGGACGCCGAGCGTGTCCGAGCCGTCGGGAAGGCCCTGCAGCCAAGCGACCAGCTCGGCCTCCCAGGGCGGTGGGTCTCCCGCCAACGGGGTCGTGTCCGTGGCGAATGGGCGCAATCCCTCGTTGACCCGCGTGATCGTCAGCCCCGTGCGCCCCGCGAGTTCCGCATCCGCCGCGAGACAACCGGCGATCAAGCGCACCGGCCCGATGTCCGTGTTGCGCGCCTGATGCGCCGCCTTGCGCGCCAAGGACAGGGCGCGCTTCGCAGGATCGGAGAACGAGCGGAACAGGGGACCGTCGTCGACCACCCGGTCCGTGCCGCGCGAGATCACCTCGCCCGCCACGTAGCCGGCGGTGGCCAGGACCGCACGCGCGTCGTCGTGCAACGCTTGGGCCGCCGCGTGCAGCACATGGTCGGTCTCGACGGCCGCGGCGCCCTCGCTCGCGGCTCGCGTTCGAGCGGCGCGCAAGGCATGGGCCGCGCCGGGCGAGAACGGCAGCGCGGCTTCGGAGCCGACGACCATCAAGCCGGGCGACAGGGCCAGGACCTCGAGATCGACGGTCTCGGGGTCCGCGAACGCGTGCACCAGGGCCTGGCTGGCCGCCGAATCCTCGTCCATGACGCAGACCCCGACCAGGTGCTCGAGGCTGACCCCGTCCGCGTGAAGTCGGTGGGCGCGCGCGGCGGCCGCTCGCAGGATCTGGGCCAGGTAGGGGCCGTGTCTTGCGGTCAGGTCCTGGAGCGAGATGGCGGGGTCCATGGCGTCGTCATCCGCGCGGGGCGTTGTGGCGAACGAGCAGCGAGCGGAAGTCCGCGGCGCGGGCGCGGAAGTTCGCGTGGCTGTCGAAGCTGGAGCATGCGGGCGAGAACAGGAGCGTCTGCCCGGCGGGCGTGCGGCTGAGCGCGATCGGGACCGCTTCGTGGAACGAGGAGGCTGTCACGACGAAGGCCCCACGCGATGCGCACGTACGCGCGATCTGGTCCGCGGCCTCGCCGAACGCGACGATGCGGTCCCCGCGCATCGCGGCGACCATGGCCAGCTCGTCGAACGTGAGTCCCTGTTTCGGTCGGCCACCGATCAGGAGCGTGCAGGGGGCCGGCACGCTGTCCAGCGCCGCCAACGTCGAGTCCGGCGTCGTGGAGACGCCGTTGTCCAGGACCGGCCGTCCGGCGACCTCGTCGAGCGCCTCGAGTCGGTGGGGGAGTCCGGTCAAGCTCGAGATCGTCGCCGCCAACGCCATCGGATCGCGACCGAGGGCGAGGGCGCACGATAGGGCGAGGCCCAGGTTGTCCCACTGGAACGCGCCGGGGACCGTCAGGTGTTCGACCGCACCCAGGTCCGTGCCTTCGGCGACGAAGCGACCGTTCATCCGGGTGTGCCCAGTGCCGGGACCGAACGGCAGAACGCGAACGTCGTCGCGCGTCGCGAACGTGGCCTCACCGACGCACGCTGTCGGCACGAGCGCCGTGCCTCCTTCGCGGATCAGGTCGAGCACGCGCGCCTTGGCGGCCGCATAGGAAGCGAGGTCGGCGTGCCGCTCCAGGTGATCGGCCAGGACGTTCGTGATGGCCACGAGTTCGACGTGATCGCGCGGCCCGGGTCGCAGGGCATCCAATTGGTACGAGGACACCTCGAGCACCGACGTGTCGTTCGGTCCGATCTGATCGATCACGTCCAGCAGCGAGCGCCCCAGGTTCCCGCCGACGTGCGTCCGCGATCCGGGACCATCCGTCGCTTGCAAGAGCTGGCCCAGGAAGTGCGTCGTCGAGCTCTTCCCTTGGGTTCCCGTGACGAGGACCACGCGTCCGGGCAGGGCGTCGAGCGCCCATTCGAACTCACTGGTGATGGTCACGCCCGCGTCGCGAGCGATGCCGAGAAAGCGGTTGTCGAGCGGAACGGCGGGATTGGCGACGACGTGGTCCGCGTCCCGGAAGTCCTGTTCCCGGTGCTCGCCGAGCACCAGCTGGACGGGGACGTTGGCGAGGGCTTCGAGCGACGGCGCCAGCGTCTCCGCATCGCGCAGGTCGGTCACGCAGACGCGCGCGCCGTGGGCATGGGCCCAGCGCGCTGCGGCGACCCCTCCGCCGAACAGGCCGAGGCCCATGACGGTCACCCGCGCGCCGGCGAGGTCGCTCCCCGCGTGCGAGTCCTGGTGCGTCATCGGGGACCTCCGCCACGGTTCGGAACGGAGTCGTCCGGTGCCGGTACCTCGGGAGGCGTGTCGATCGGACCGGGAGGTGCGACCTCGTTCAAGGCTTCCGCCGCGGCCGCTTCCTCCGCAGCGATGCGTTCGAGTTCCGCTTGGTACGCGGCGCCGAGTTCGCGCTCGGACAGGTGCAGCGCATGCGCTTCGTCCGCGAAGTTCTCGATGTCCGGCAGGGTGACCTCTTCGGACATCGGCGACAGGTGGATGTGGAACGTGGGGCGCGTCACCGGTCGGATGGGGAGCAGGACCTCGGTCACCAGATCCAGCGGGAACCGTGAGTACCACGGCGTCTTCAGTTCGATCGGTTCCGACCACGTGTCGTAGCCGTCGAGGTACAGGGACAGACGTCGGTCGCCGTAGTGCTCGAACGGGAACTCGAGCGGCGTGACTCCGATGATCTCCTCGTCGAGTCGGACGAGCGCTTCGGAGGGCGTCGACTCGACGACCAGGATGCGCTTCGCTCCGCATGCGGAGAGGCCCAGAGTCAGCAGGGCGAGTGCGCAGATCGAAGGCAGGACCCGGAGGATCCGATGCATGGGTTGAGCGGTGCGAAGTTGCATGCGGGCGACCGATCGTGGACGCGATCGAAGCTCCTCATCGTAAGGGCTCGGGTCCGAACTTCCGTACACCTCTCCAGCGCGGATGCTGGAGAACCATGGACGTCGGAGATCCGATGCGCCCGTGGCCGAGCGAGCCGAGTTCGCGAACGCCCGGGACCCGGTCCTCGGCAGCCTCTCCCTGGGCACCTCGAACGGAAGTCGACCGGAACCGCGAACGCCAAGTGGGATGGCCCAAGTGGGATGGCCCAAGTGGGATGGCGGAGAGGGCGGGATTCGAACCCGCGGTCCCCTAACGAGGACACCACATTAGCAATGTGGCGCATTCAGCCGCTCTGCCACCTCTCCGCGGCGGCGCGAGAGCGTAGCGCCTGATCCCGTGTGCGGCAAGGATCGTTGACCCCCTCTGAGGCATTCCTGGGTGCCCCAGGGGGTCCCGCAGGACTCGGGTGAAGAAGTCGGTGGGTTTCCGCCTAGACTGCTACCCCCGAATCCGTATTCACGGACTCGGTGCAGCCATGTCGTCGGTCCAGGAAACCCAGTTCAGCCCGCCCTCGTCGGAACCCCTGCCGGAGGCCTATGCGCCGCCCGAGCGCGTGCCCGGCGGCCCCCGACTCATCTCGTTGCGTCACGCCGGGTTCCAGCTCTGGTTGGTCAACGTGGCCTTGGGCATCCCGGTCGCCTTCCTGGTCATCAAACGAACCTATGGGGACCACCCGGTCGGCACGCGGTTGTTCCTGGCTCTCGCGATCCTCGCCTGGGTCGCGGCCCTCGCGATTATCCCCGGACTCGGGATGCTGATCGTTCACAAGATTGGCCTGCGGGGTGATCGCTGGCGCTGGATCGGATTCGGTCAAGCCTCCTTGGGCGCTTGGTTCCTCGCCCTGCTGTACACCGACACGATCGTCTACCGGCTCCTTGGCTACCACCTGAACGGGTCCTTCCTGAACGTCATCTTCACCAAGGGTTCAGGCGACGCGATCGTGCTGGGACCGTACGTCTACCTGACGGCTGCGACTGTGATCTTGGGGCTGACCTTCTTGCAGGTGATGTTCTGGCGCTGGCGCGTGCAGAGGGTCGAGTTGCGTGAGGACGCGGGTCGGCGTCAGGCCTTGGCCTTGCGCCCGAGGTTCATGACGTGCGCGTTGCTGTTGCCCGTCATCTTTGCACGGGAAGTCATTTACACCGTTGCCCACTTCAACGGCGACCAAATCCTGGTTCATGCGGCTTCCGACCACTACCCAGGCCTCGACGTGCGCGTCGCCAGGCCGATCGAGCTGGACCTGCGCCCCGAGGAGGGGACCTTGGCCTGGCCCAAGTCGCGCCCCGTGCTGGATCCCGACGGGCCCCGACCGAACCTGTTCCTGTGCGTGCTGGACAGCTGGCGCGCGGATTCGTTCACGCCCGAGCTGACGCCGAACCTGTTCGAGTTCTCCGCGGGTGCGCGGACGTTCCAGGACCACCTCTCCAGCGGCAACGCCACCCGTTTCGGCCTGTTCGGGATGCTGTACGGGCTGCACGGCTCCTACTGGACCCGCGCGCTCGAGACGCGCACGCCGCCGACCTTGGTCGAGACGTTGCAGGACGCGGGTTACGACATTCGCGTCATCTCGGCCGCGTCGATGAACTTCCCCGAGATGCGATTGACCGCTTGGGCCTCGCTCGACGCGGACCAGGTCGTGGACAGCTTCCGCGACGACTCGGGTCGCATGCTGAGCCGGGCGGACGTCAAGGACATGTACGTCGCCGCAGAGATCGAGCGCTGGATGGACGAGCGCGAGGCGACCGGCGATTCGCGCCCGTTCTTCGCCTTCGTCCTGCTCGACTCGCCGCACCAGCCGTACTTCAACCCCGGCGGCCCGTACCAGCCGACCGTCGATGCGCTGAACTACATCCAGATGGGACGCGTGCAGGAAGGTCCCGAGGTCAAGGACCTGCAGCTGCGTATCCACAACACCTATCGCAACTCGGTCATGCATGCGGACCGCGTGGCGGGTGGCATCATGGACTCGCTCGGCGAACGGGACCTGCTCGACGACACCGTCGTGATGATCACCGGCGACCACGGCGAGGAGTTCTTCGAACACGGCGTTTGGGGGCACACCTCGAACTTCACGCCCGAACAGGTGCACGTGCCCTTCTACATGAAAGGGCCGGGCGTGAAACCGGGCGTCGAGTCGCGGCCGACCTCGCACCTGGACATCTCCGGCACGCTGCTCGAGATGCTCGGCGCGGATCCGGACCTGCGTGGCGACTACACCTTGGGCGAGAACCTGTTCGAGCCGTTGGTGGATCGCGATCGCGTGATGGGGGCCTGGGCGCACCTCGGCGTGTGGACCAAGGAGGGCATCTTCCGCCTGCCCTTGGAGCCCGAGAGCGACGTGCTGGGCGTCTACGACCAGGACTGGCAGCTGCATCCGGACGGCGTCGAGCGCATCGATCGGATGCGCGCGACCCTGGAGTCCGTCGGTGAGGAGTGCCAGCGCTTCCTCGACCTGCCGTGAGCCGAGTCCTCTCGCGCGCGCTCCTGGCGCTCGTCGTCCTGGTGATCTCGCTCGGCGTGCGCGTGGCGAACGAGACCCGCTTGATGCACGGTCCAGGCGTCGCAGGTGCTTGGGCGACCTTGGATCCGGACGGTCACTACCACATGCGTCGGCTCGAGCGCGCGCTCGAGGACGGGGGACACGTCGCGGGCACCGATCCCTGGCTCGCGCATCCCACCGGCGTCACCGGCGAGGGCACCCCGATCCCGTGGCCGCCGTACGCGACCCAACTCCTGTGGCTCGGTGCGGCACCCTTCGCGCCCGACGATCCGGGCGAGCGACGCGACTTCGTCGAACGCTACGTCGGCACGGCGTCGATGGTCTTCAGCGTCCTCGTCTCGGCATTGCTGGCGTTGGCCGCAGCCAGCCTGGTCGGGCGGGGCGAGGAGCGGTCCGAACCCGTCGCCTGGGGCGCCGGACTGGCCGCCGGTCTGTATCACGCGTTCGCCTTCGGCGCGATCCGCTACGGCAACTGGGGCGTGGGGGACCACCACGCATTGGTCGCGTTGTTCCAATCGTTGCTCTTCCTGGGCGTCGGGACCGGCCTCGCGCGCGGGTGGCGGATCAAGGGCGGCATCGCTGTCGGGCTCGTGCTCGGGTTGGCGCTCGGGACGTGGGTGGCGTCCGCCCTGTACGGCGCGATCGTGGCGCTCGCGATCGGAGCCGCGACGACGCGCGCGCGAACCCAGGGACGTATCGCGGCGCACTTCGGCACGGGCCTGTGCGCCGGAGCGCTCCTGGCGATGTTCCCCGCGGTCCTGGCGAGCCCGTGGACCGGCGCGGAGTGGTTGAACCTGTCCACCGTACACGCCGCTTGCTTGATGAGCGGGATGATCCTGTTCCGTGCGGCTTCGTGGATGGCCTCCGACGCGCGCCGCCGCGGTCTGCTCGGGGCCGTTCTGCTCCTGGTCGTGCTGGTGCTGGCGATCCCGGGCACGCCGCCGGCGGACGGGTTGCGCGCCGGTTTGGATTGGAGCAGCGGGGCCAACGCGTTCATGGGACGCATCAACGAGTCGCAGCCCCTGCCGCTCGTCGGCGCCACAGCGTGGAAGTGGCTCGGACTCGGCCTGTTCGTCGTTCCGGTCGCCGTCATCGTCGCCTGCGGGCACGCGATCGCGCGCGGACGCATCGAGTTGTCGCCCTGGGTGATCGCGACGCCGTTGCTCCTGTGGATGGCCCTCGAGCAACGACGTTTCGCCGAGGCCGCCATCGTTCCGCTGGCCGTGTTGTTCGGTTGGATGGTCGCCCTGCTGGCGCGCTATTGCTTGCGCAAGTGGCCCGCACGGATTCATTGGGTCGCGCTGACCGGGATCCTGGGCGTCCTGGCGAACGGGCCCGTCGCTTGGGACTCGTGTCTGCGATTGACCAAGTTCGGGTCGCTCGGCGAGACCCGACGCATGCAGCAGCACCGAGGTCTGCGCGAACTCGCGGTGATTCTGCGGGATCAGCCCGGCGAGGGCGCCGTATTGGCGCACTGGGATCGCGGTCACCTGATCGAGTGGGTGGGGGGCCGGCCGACCGTGGCGACGGGTTTCGGTTCGTACCTCGGCGAGGATGCGCTGCTGGATCCCTGGCGCTTCTTCCTGCAGACCGATCCGAAGGTTGCGGAGTCGATCCTGATCGCGCGCGAGGTTCGCTTCGTCCTGGCCGAGCACCCGGCGACCCACAACCTCGAGTCGATGGCCGCCGCGGTGCATGGGCCCCGGGCCGACATCTGGACCGCGAGCGCCGCGGACGGATCCTCACCCTGGATCGACTCGATGGCCGCACGGTTGTCGAATGCGGACGCGGCGCAGTTGGGGCGTGATGTCGGCTACCTGCGACTGATCGCGCGCAAGGACCACGGTTTCCTGTACGAGCGCGTGCAAGGTGCGATCGCCCAGATCCAGGGCGAGCCGGGCGAGCGATTGGAGGTGCGTGCGCGCATCCCGATGGCGGAAGGCGGCGGACCGGACTTCGAATGGAAGGTCCGCACGGTCGCGGATGCCAACGGGATCGCGCGGTTGCGCGTGCCCTATGCGACACGTGCGGACGGGGCGGGTGCCCTGTTCTGGACGTTCGGCGAGCGCTCGGGGCAGAACACGGTCTCCACGACGGCGGTGACCGAGGGCTCGATCGTGCCCCTGCGCTGACTCGCCCGGTCGGTCGAGTTCCTGGTCGAGGTGTTCGCGAAGAAGGGCCCGCTGCTGGACCTGCCTCTGGACCCGCTGCTGGACCCGCTTCTGGATCCGCACCTGGTTCCGCACCTGGATCCGCACCTGGACCTCCGATCTCCCGTCGGGCAGGTCGCTCGTAGGACTTCCCCGCAGGGCTGCACGGTTCGTAGGAGTCAGGTCTTGCGGACTTGCCGATCCCATCTAGGCTCGACGTCGTCCCGCTCCCTCCCCTTTCGGACACGTACATGAAAACGCTCACACTCTTCGCGGCCCCGATCCTTCTGGCCGCCCCCGCTTTCGCTCAATTCGAACTGCCCAAGCCCGACGAGTCGCTCGCACCCTTCGCCGCGACCGTTGGTCACTGGGAAGGCAAAGGCACGTTCTCGATGGACACGGTCGAGGAGCGTATGCCCTGGACCTGCACCATCGAACTCGAGCCGATCCTGGATGGCTTCGCCTACCAGGAGACCCTCGACGTCGACATGGGAGAGATCGGTCACTATCACATGATGGCCATCTACACCTACGACGCCGCCAAGTCGCAGTTGGTGCACATCAAGACCGACAACATGGGGGGCACCGCGATGGGGCTCAGCCAATGGGTCGGCAATTCACTCGTCTCCGCGGGCGCAGGCATGTTCCCTCAGATGGACGGTTCCAAGCTGATCGGTGCCGAGCGCGGTGTCTGGGCGATCGACGGCGACTCCTCCACGCTCTCGATCACGATGGTCTCCGGCGACCAGGCGGCTTCGATCCACGTCGACGGCGTCATGAAGCGCACCAACCCGAAGCCGATGGCGGTCAACGCCAGCCTGCGCACGAACGAGTTGATCGAGCCGATGAAGCCCCTCGCCAGCATGCTCGGCAAGTGGCACATGAAGGGTTCGATGGTGATGGCTCCGGATGCTCCCAAGATGGAGATTGCCGGTAACGACGACGTCTTCGCCTTCACCGGTGGTCATGCGATCGTCGCCAACGTGATCGGCGAGGAGTCGGAAGGCTTCATCTACCGCGCCATCGGCACGATGAGCTGGAGCGAGTCCAAGTCGTGCTGGGACCATTACAGCGTCGACAACATGGGCGTCGTGACGCATTCCGAGTGGTTCCAGACCGACGACGAGACCTTCGTGATGATGCACTCCGGCAGCTACATGGGAGAGCCTTACGCCGAACGCGGCACCTTCAAGGTCGGCAAGAACGGTCCGATCAGCGTGTGGAGCGATCGCTTCTCCGGCGCTGGCGCGGGCTCCCGCGTCTTCGAAGGAACGTACTCGAAGGCGAAGTGAGCCCAGGCTCGCTGCTCCTCGTCGAGCCACATGTGGGGCTCCTCGATCTTAGGATCGGGGGGCCCTTGTTCGTAGAGAGGTGCCCCGGATCGAGCGAAGCGGGGACCCCGTGGATCGGGGGGAGACGCTGCTCGTTCCGCTGCTCCTCGATGTGGGCTCCGCGCCCGCTCCGGTGTTATCCTGTGGGGGAGCCACGACGAAAGGTGGCCCAGAACGATGGACCAAGCGACAGCAAACGAACCCGGATTCCGGGGCATCCTGGCCGAGAAGGGCACGTGCATCGGCGGCGTCGAACGCCGTTCGAACTTGAGCGAGGAGGAGTTCCGCGAGGAATACCTGAAGCCCAAGAAGGCCGTGATCCTCACCGACGAGATCGCCAAATGGAACGCGTCCACCAAGTGGACGTGGGACTACTTCAAGTCGGAGTACGGCGACGTCAAGGCGCCGACCGGAATCACGTTCCAGCCGCAGGGCGCGATGACGATCGCCGAGTACTCGGACTACGTCGATCGCTACGAGCAGGAACGTCTGACGAATCCGACGGACGCCATTCCGCGGTACCTCGAGGGTTGGTACTTCCGCGAGTCCCACCAAGAGCTGCTCGAGGACTTCCAGAACCCCGCGTGCTTCGGCGCAGACTGGTTCGCGACCAAGTTCCCCAAGCGCTTCAACCCGATCGCCACGGCCATCATCTTCGGCCCGACCGGTTCGTACACCAAGTTGCACTACGACGGTCAGAGCTCGCACAACTGGCTCGCCCAGATCTCGGGTCGCAAGCGCTGGATGCTGATCGAAGCCGAGGAGCTGACCGACGTCTTCAAGACCAAGGCCGAGAGCGCTGGCACGTACCCCGGGATGGACCATCCCGCCCTGGCCAAGCACCTCGAGACGCACGAAGTCCGCTACCGCGACTGCACGACGAACCCGGGCGAACTGCTGTTCTTCCCGTCGCGCGTCTATCACCAGGTCGTCGGCTTGGAGCCCACGATCTCGTTGACGCACAACTGGTTCAACGACACGAACGCACGCCGCGTGTACTGGGAATCGATGCTGCTGCACATGCGCGCGATGTTCCAACGGACCAAGTCCAAGCGGGCCTGACATGCGCCAGCGAGCGCTCGGATCCAGTGGTTTCGACGTCCCGGTCTTGGTCCTCGGCGCGTACCCGTTGGGTGGTACCAACTGGGGCTCGCGCGACGACGACGAAGCCTTGCGCGCGTTGCGAGTCGCTTTCGACGGCGGCATGACCGCGGTCGACACGGCACCGGTCTACGGCTTCGGGCACTCCGAGGAACTCGTGGGCCGCGCGCTGGCCGGACGCGAGGACGTGCGTGTGCTGTCCAAGGTCGGGCTGCGTTGGGATGCGGATCACGGCCGGTTGGCCTACCGCGCCCTGGACGCGAACGGGCAGCTGCGCAGCGTGCATCACGACGGTCGACCCAAGTCCGTCCAGCAGGAAGTCGAGCAGAGTCTGCGGCGACTGCAACGCGAGCGGCTCGATCTCGTTCAACTGCACGCGCCTGACCCGGACGTCCCGGTGGGCGAGACGGTCGGTGCGCTCGCCGCTCTGGTCGACGCAGGCAAGGTGCGCGCCATCGGGACCTCGAACCTGTCGCTCGAACAGATGACGCAGGCGCACGGGTCCCTGCGCGACGTCGGCGGGCTCACCAGCGAGCAGCTGCACTTCAGCCTGTTGACGCGAGGCGCCGAGGAGGACCGCCTACCCTGGGCCGCGGCCAACGAAGTCGGCGTCCTGGCGTACTCGCCCCTCGATCAAGGGCTGCTCGCGGGCGCGGTCCCTGCCGACCGCAAGTTCCCCAAGGGCGACAAGCGCGCCGGTCGCGCAACGTTTCAGCCCGAGAACCGGCGGCGCATCAACGCGATCCTGAGCGACGTCGTGCGTCCGATCGCGGACGGTCACGGCGCGACGCTCGCGCAGACGGTCTTGGCCTGGACGATCGACGTCCCGGGCATCACCGCCGTGCTCGCGGGCGCACGCACCGAGCGTCACGTGCAGGAGAACCTGCGCGCGGGAACGCTGGAGCTGTCCGAAGAGGAACGCGCTACGATCGGACGGGCTTTCGCGGGCTTCGAACTGCAGGCGCCGAAGACGCAGGGCTTGATGGCGCGCGTGTTCGGCAAGCTGCGCGGGCGCTAGTCCCCGCGAGGCTTCTGCTTCTTCAACTCGGCCTCGAACTCGCCGAACATGCGGTTCAGGTCGCGCATGCCTCCGATCGCGACGACCGCTGCGAGCAGCGCGAATCCGACCAGGGACACGACGAGAACGACTTCCCAAACGGGCATCCAGGTTTCCATCTAGCTGACCTCCATGAGGGACTCGGTCGACCTGGGATTGCGGTCGGGGAACAGGAGCGAGCCGACGACCATCAACACGATGGCGCCGGCGGTCGTGATCAGGCCGACCTTCTCGCTGGGCCACGCAATGTCCTGGCCGATCAGCTTGCCGAGGCTGTTCTGCATGTCCGTCAAGCCGAACACGGCACAACAGCCGCAGGCGAGAGCCAGGTAGGCGCCGATGCGGCTGGCACGCTTCCAGTAGAGCCCGCCGAGCAGCAGCGCGAAGGCTCCGGTGAAATAGATCGCTCCCGTGACGGCCATGTAGTCCCAGAGGTCCTGCTTCATCGGGAACCACAGGCTCCACACCAACAGGAACGCGGCGATGACGAGGATCAACGCACGCGCGACCTTCATCTCTTGCTTGTCCGAGAGCCCGTCCTTGCGCAGCGGTCCGACGACGTCGTGCGCCAGGACCGAGGCCCAGCACAGCAAGTAGCTGTCGTGCGTCGACATGAACGCGGCCAGCATCCCGGCGGCGATGACGCCGATGACCCCGACGGGCAGGATCTGGCTGAGGAAGACCGGCATCGCCTTCAAGCTGTCGACCTGGTTGTCCATGATCGAAGCGTCGCCGGAGAACAGGGCTTGTCCTCCTGCGATGTTCCACAGATAGGCCAGCGCGCAGATCCCCAAGAACTGCGGGATCAGGAAACGCACCAGGAACCCGATCGAAGCCCACGTGTAGAGGCGCTTCACGACCTGGACGCTCGATGCGCTGCACGCCCGCATGACCGACGTCTGCCAGACGGCGCAGGACACGATGCCCGCGGTGAAGATCATCCACACCACGTAGTCGAGGCCGAATCCGCCGTCGTGCAAAGGGTTGAAGCCCGCCTCGCCGTGGACCTGGCTGACTGCGTCGACGATCGGCTTCCAACCCAGTTCCGCGACGGCGAAGGCGCACGCGACGAGCAGTCCGAACGACAGAACGACGAACTGGAAGTAGTCCGTGATCACGACTGATAACATCCCGCCGAGCGTGGTGTAGACGAGCACCAGCAGGATCAACACCGTCATGATGATGTTGATCGTGTTCGGATCGGACAGTCCCGTGAGCCCCGCGACGAACAACGCGCCGGCCTTCAGGAACATGCCCATGTTCAGGATGCCGGCGAGCGCCAGGATGATCGCGCCGGTCACGCGCACGCCTTTGCCGAAGCGCTTGTCGTAGAACTCCGGGATCGTCATCACGCCCATCTGGCGCAGCGGCACGACGATGAAGCCGGTCAGGCCGACGACCAACGTTGCCACGCCCGCGACGACGCCGATGTGGAACGCGGCGAAGCCTCCGGTGAAGCCCTTCTGCGACGCGTACATGAGCGTCACGAGGCCGAGTTCCGAGCCGACCAACGTCGCGATCGAGATGTGGCTGTCGAGCGCGCGACCGGCCACCAGGAACGAGCCCATCCCCTTCACGTAACGGTTGACGCGCACGCCCACGTACACCGTGAACGCGAGGTAGAGCCCGACGATGGCCCAGTCGATCCAGCTGAACGCCGACTCGAGGCCCAGGGAACTCAGATCCGCCGGAACCGCTTCGACCACCTGGACCGGGTTCATGCGGGAACTCGGTGGCAGGCTCGACCGGAGCGGGAAGGCGTCATCGAGGACGGGGAGTCGTGGAGAGGTCGCGAACGACCATGAGGATCAACGAACGTGGGCAGGCTTCGCATGGGGGGGCCCGATTCTGCGCGGGGCGGGACCCAGTGCGCAAGCGCGGGCGTGGGCCCTCAGGTCAACCCAGCGTCATGAACGTGGGTCAACCGGGTGAAAGTGGCTTTCAGGTTGAGAGTCACTGCCTGGGCGGGGGGCCGTGGAGCCAACGCAGTGCGTGGGCTCGTCCAAGACGATACTTTGCCTCTCCACATGAATCATCGAATCCTCCTCACCGTCTCCGCGCTCGTTTCCTTGCTGGGTTGCGCGAGCAATCCGGGACCCCCGACCGCGCTCCAGTTGGTTCGCACCGGCAATGCCATGGGTGGGAGGGAAGCGCGAGTGCCGAACCTGGCCCCTCCGGTTCCGGGCTGGCTGTTCCTCACCTGGATCGAGAAGGACCAGGAGGAGCATGTGCTGATGCTGGCCGACACGGTCGTTCGGTATGGAGGGCTGCATGGGTTCCTGGAGGTTCATCGAAGTCCCGACATGCTCGTCAATTGGGCCGACTTCCCCACGGCTTGCTCGTCCGAGAGCGGAGTCAACATGTTCGCGTGGCTGGAGCGCACGCCGGAGTCCGGAGGATATGGGGTCCAGTTCAAGCTTCTGGACGATTCGGATCCGAGCAGCCCGCCTCTTCCGATGCCGATCGGGCCGCATTCCCTGCACGATCACGTCGGGGAGGCCGAGCACGGATTCGTCTCCCTCGCGCCCAACGGTCCCGATTCGTTCCTCGCGGTCTGGCTCGATGGTCGACTTGCTGGCGGGCACGGACACGACGAAGGGCGCTACGTCCTGATGTCGCGCACGGTCCATACTGACGGTCGTTTGGGTCCTGAAGTCGTCATCGACGACCAAGTCTGCAGTTGCTGTCAGACCGATCTGGAGCGCCTCGCCGACGGCACGCACATCGTCGTCTACCGCGACTGCAGCGACGACAACGTGCGCGACATCGCCTGGTCGCACCGCACGAGCGAAGGGTGGTCCGAGCCAGAGATCCTGCACGACGATGGCTGGGTGATCCCCGGTTGCCCCGTGAACGGCCCGCGCGCCACGGACGATGCAGTCGTCTGGTACACGGGCACGGGCGACGCGGGAGGCGAAGTGAAATTCGTCGAGTTCCGCGCGGACGAGGGCGCGATCCTCGAACCGCTCGACGTGGACGACGGGCACCCCTTGGGTCGCGTCGACATCGTGAAGCTGGAGTCCGGAACGCGCATCGTGACGTG
>TARA_R110002073_G_scaffold72698_3_pt1 | contig 26731 bp, 16 predicted proteins | sample TARA_R110002073 | Tara Oceans TARA_R110002073 (sample SAMEA4397174) | marine metagenome | biome: Polar Biome; feature: [DCM] deep chlorophyll maximum layer (ENVO:01000326); material: water (ENVO:00002006), including particulate matter (ENVO:01000060) such as... | depth 40 m | reverse complement strand
TCCGTGGGCTCAGTCGGTTCCGTGGGCTCTGTGGGCTCTGTGGGCTCTGTGGGCTCGGTCGGCTCCGTCGGTTCCGTCGGCTCCGTGGGCTCAGTCGGTTCCGTGGGCTCGGTCGGCTCCGTCGGTTCCGTGGGCTCGGTCGGTTCCGTGGGTACGGTCGGCTCTGTCGGCTCAGTAGGTTCAGTGGGTTCCGTGGGTGCGGTCGGCTCCGTGGGCTCGGTAGGTTCTGTCGGCACAGTCGGTTCTGTGGGCTCGGTCGGTTCCGTAGGCTCGCCAACCACCTCTACGCGCACGGTGGCGGTATCCTGCGCACGGCCGTCGGGACTGATCGCGGTGTAGGTGAAGGTGTCGTTGCCCACAAAACCCGCATTCGGCGTGTAGGTCACCGTGCCATCGTCGTTTATCACTGCCGTACCATTGGCTGGCTGTGACAGGCCGGTCAGTATCGAGCCGTCGACAAAAATATCGTTGGCCTCGACATTGATCACAATCGCCTGGCCTTCGTCAGTGATCGCCTCATCATCGATAGCATCCACATTGATGATATCGGCTGTCTGATCAGGGAACTCGCTGGTCTCGGCGGTAGAAGGAGGAAAGATACCCGTAAACTCGGGTGTTTCTTCCAGGATGCGCGTCAGCCGGATGAAGCTGGAACCCTCGTCCTGCAGGGCCTGGGGGCCGGCGGCCGGGGGGTCCACCACCTCGCCGATATCCTGCCCCTGCTCCAGGGCGGCCAGAACGGCGTCTACAGTGTCATCCTGCACGGCGCTCTCATCGGCCCCTGGCGCAGCGTCTGCCACCAGATCGCGCGTGATGGCCATTTCCGGCGTGTCTGAAACCTGCAGCGGCGTACCATCGGGCAGCAGGAGTTGTACACTGCTGCCAGCGGGGGTGACCAGCGTCTCCCCCTCCTGCAATACGTCGCCCGCACGCAGCGCGCGCAATTCGCCGTCTTCATTGCGGGCATAGGCCTTGCCGATGATTGCCTGTACCGTTGCCGTCACGTCGTTTGCCATGGTCTGTTCCCTGATTCTTCAGCCTGATAGCCGATTGCGTAAAATACTTTGTCCAGCGTTACTGGCGGATGCTAGAGGCAGGGCAATGCGGCCGCATTGTACTTTTGGGCAGGCCCTGCCAGGACTGTGAATCGGATCACAGCGTTTCAGCCCTTTTTCGTAGTTGGCGCCTCAGTTCACCGTGCTGTAGGTGGGAATGTGGTTCATTGCCAGCGCAAGCTGCACGCGGTCCCGCACTTCCAGCTTCTCGAAAATGGCCGTGAGATGGGCCTTCACCGTGCGTTCGGATATCTTCAGTACCTCGGCAATCTCACGATTGCTGGCGCCCCGGCCCACCTGTTCCGCTACCATCAACTCGCGGGATGTCAGCGCATTGAGCTCAAGCGCACGCGGCGCGCTGCCGGGCACAAGGCGCGAAGAGGCCGTCACAAAACGCTGCATCAGTTCCGGCGGCATCCACAGGCCACCGTGCTCTATCACAACGGCGATTTCGCGCATCTGCGGCGGCGCGGCCTGCACATGGCAATAACCCCGGATGCCCAATTGCAGAAGTGAGAGTGCATCTGCTTCCGACGGGATGGCGACCATGGCGACCACCGGGCACCCGGCCCCGAGCGCGTTGTGCACCAGAGCGCCGCGGGCTGTCGGTTTTACCGTGCTTATATCCAGCCAGAGACTCTGCAGGCCGCGGGCATCCACTGCCTCAACATTCTGCACAATGGGCTCGGCCGGGAACGCCTCGCGCCACCGCTCGCGGGATTCACCTGCTCTGGAGACTAGTACGCGCGTCATCAGCGTTCCGTGAGCGCGTACTGCTTGGCGCGCAGTACGGGCTTCATGAGATACGCCAGCACACTCTTTTTCCCCGTGAGGATATCCACCTCCACGGTCATGCCCGGGATAATGGGCTTATCCACTGCCATGCCCACTTCGTGCGTACGCACCTTGACCTCGTAAAAAGGGTTGCCCTCTTCATCCATTACCGTATCTACCCCAATTTGCTCTACAACGCCTTCCAGACCGCCGTACACAACAAAATCGTAGGCGGTAAATTTCACCAGTGCGGCCTGGCCCGGCACCAGAAACGCAATATCCTGCGGGCGAATGCGCACCTCAAGCAGCAGCGTGTCATCGGCGGGCACAACTTCGATGATTGCTTCCCCCGGCATTACCACACCACCGATGGTGTGGTAATGCAGTTGCTTCACCGTGCCATTGACGGGGGAACGCACCTCGGTTTGCCGTACCCGATCGGAAAGGCCCTCACTCACTTCACGCAAGGCATTCATGCGCGCCAGCGTGTCGGAGAGTTCTTCTCGCCTGGCGTTCATGAACTGTACTTCCACCTCATTGACCTTGTGCTCTGCCTCGACAATGGAAGACGCGATACGCTTGATCTGTGCCGCTGCCTGCTCGCGCTCGCCCTTGAGCTGGTTGACTTCGCGCTCCAGGCGCAGAATCTCCACCTCCGAAACAGCGCCGGAGGCGACCATCGGTTGCGTCACATCCAGTTCCTGCTGGCTGAGTTCCAGTGAACGCGCTGCCTGTCGCTCGCGCGCAATCACCTCGGTCAATTCCTCGCGGCGCTGGATGAGTTGCTCACGCGCAATCTGTTGTTCGTACTCCAGTTGGTCGCGAAGGGATGCCAGCAGCGAGATTTCTTCGGCAACTATTTCCGGTACGGCCAACAGCAATTTCTCATCGGGCGCGAACTCGGACTTTTCAAGCAGCGCGCGCAGCCGCTGTGTTCTCACGGAGAGCGCCTGAAACTCCGAGCGATTCTCACGAAAGGTCGACTGCGAGCGTGTCTGGTCCAGCCGCACCAGTAACTGCCCTTTCTGCACGACATCGCCTTCACGCACGTTGATCTCGGTCAGCACGCCGCCGTCCTGTGACTGTATAACCTGCACCTGACGCGAGGGAATGACCTTGCCCGTACCACGCGTAACTTCATCAATCTCCGCGAAGGCCGCCCACACCACCAGCAGCACGACGGCGATGGCCACGGTATAAAGCATCGCGCGGGCGCGCAGCGGCTGCTGTTCCACATAGGCGCGGTGGGCGTCGTTCTGCCAATCGAGTGCAAGGGCTTCTTCGTCGCGCATCCAGGGTGCGAACAGCTTTCCGATCAGCCCCTTGCGGCCTCCGGCTGGCGCTTCCGCGGCTGCTGCCCGCTGCCTGTCTTGCGGTTCCGCACCGTTCATTGCGCTTTACCGATGCGGCCCTGCCGCAAGGCCTTGACCACGCTGTCGCGGGGTCCGTCCGCTACCAGCTTGCCCTTGTCGATCACCAGTATTCTGTCCACCATCTCCAGCAGGGAGTTGCGATGCGTTACCACCAGCCAGGTACGACCTTCAACAAATTCCGCCAGTTGCTGCTTCACAGCCGTCTCGGTGGAATGGTCCATGGAGCCGGTGGGCTCATCCATCAATAGCAGCCGCGGTTCGTGAATGATGCCGCGCGCCAGCGCCACGGATTTGCGCTGGCCGCCGGACAGGGAATCGCCGCGCTCCCCCACCAGCATGTCAAAGCCCTGCGGGTGGCTATTCACAAAATCCGCGAGCTGCGCTATTTCCGCTGCACGCACCAGCGCCGCGTCGGGCACCTGGGTGTTCGCCAGCGTCAGGTTATCTCTCAGGCTGCCGTAAAACAGCGTGACATCCTGCGGTACGTAGCCGATCTTTGCCCGCAGCTCCGCGGGGTCAAGCTGGCGAGTGTCGATGCCATCTATCAGAATCGCGCCGGCTGTCGGCTGGTACAAACCCATGGCGAGTTTCTGCAGGGTCGATTTACCGGAACCCACGCGCCCGAGAATGGCCACGCGTTCGCCCGCCTTGATCTTGAAAGAGACATCGCTGAGTGATTCAACTTCCGCACCCGGATAGGCGAAGGACACGTTCTTGAACTCAAGCTCGCCGCGCAGTACCTCGCGGGAGAGAAACTGCGCGCCCTCCGGTCGTTCCACCGGCTGCGCCATCACATCTTCCAGGCTTTTGAGTGAAATCTGCGCGTTGTGATACTGCGTGATCAGCCCCGCGAGCTGGCCGAAGGGCGCCATGATGCGCCCCGAGAGCATGGTGCAGGCAATCAGGCCGCCCATGCTGAGCTGGCCCGCGGTAATCAGGTAGACGCCCACCACGATGACAAACATCGTCACCATCTGCTGCCCCCACTGGGTGATGTTGATCGCGGAATTCGACAGCAATCGCAGCTTCACGCCCACATGCGCGAGAAAGCTGGTGGATTCCTCCCAACGCTTCTGCATGCGCGATTCAGCGCCCATGGCCTTGATCGTGTCCAGGCCCACAAGACTCTCGATCAGCGTGGAGTTGCGCATCGCGCTGGCGCGGTAGGTGGTCTCCGCCAGCTCCTTGAGGCTGCCTCGCACCGAGAGCGCATAACCGAGCACAATGGCCAGCCCCAGCACCAACGGTATCAGTACCGGCCAGGCGATCCACGCGATCACGGCAAAGAAAATCAGCGCAAAGGGAATATCGATCAACGTGGTGATCGAGGCCGAGGTGATGAAATCGCGCACTGTCTCGAAGGAGCGCAGATTCACCGCGTACGCGCCCACCGAGGCGGGCCGGTGTTCCAGACGGATTCCCAGCACCCGCTCCATGATCAGTGCGGAAAGCTGAATGTCGACACGCCGGCTCGCCAGATCGAGGAAGTAACCGCGCATCGTGCGCAGGGTTATATCCGCCAGCATCACGATGACCACGCCCGCGGCGAGTATCCACAGGGTTTCTAGCGCATGGTTGGGCACCACCCGGTCGTAAACGTTCATCGTGAACAACGGCAGCGCGAGTGCAAACAGGTTGATGAAGAAAGCCGCCAGAAGCACATCGCGATAGATTGGCGCGTTGGCGCGGATGGCATCCCAGAACCAGTGGCCGCGCCCCGTGAGTGCCGCGCGCGGCGCGCGCGCGTCGAAGCGGAATCGGGGACGGCACAGAATCGCGGTGCCGAGTTCCGCACGGGCGAGTTCCTCACGCGGAACACTGGCCACGGCTTCACTCAGCTCCGGGTACATAACCTGTGCACTGTGGCCGCCTTCCTCCCAACCCAGCAGCAGGCAGGCGCGTTCGTCTTCCAGCAGAATCACGGCGGGCAATAGGGCGGGCGCGATATCGGCGGCACGGCGGCGCACCACTTTGCTGGCAAGGCCGGCGCGCGCGGCGGCGCGTTCAAACAGCGACGGTGTGAGCATGCCGTCTGCCAATGGCAGGCCGCCGGTCAACGCCTCCGCCGTGGTGCCGCTGCCATGCAGGCGGCACAGCGCCAGCAGGCACTGCAGCAATCCATCCTCTGTGTGGTTTACATCCAACGGTACATCCCCGGTTATACCGTGCCCGCTGGCATTTTGACTTAAACCTATGAATATGCGGGCATTTATAGTGTGTTTGAGGATATGGCATGGCGCGGCCCTTTACTACGGTACGAAGCCACTTAAGTCCAGAAATGTGCAGATTTTCGAACTGTGAACTGGCTCTCAAAACACTCTCCAACGCCACGCGAGCACACGCGTATGGCCGGCCGATTTCGCGCAGGCCAACTCCTCACGTACGCGTCGGGTACGCGCACGGCTTGTCAGGCCCTGGCGCGCTCAATACACTGACAAAACGCTATTCAATGCATTCACGAGGCACCTATGTCACCCATCGTCATGATCAGCTCCGACTGCCACGCGGGCGGGCTCCCCGAACATTACAAGCCCTATATGGACAAGCAGTTCCATGCGGCGGCGGATGCCTGGTGGCTGCAGTACGCGCGCGAGATGATGAAACGCATGGGCACGTTCTTTGATCAGGAGGCGGCGGAAGATTTCAGCAATCGCTCCGGCGACCAGGGGGCCGGGCGCATGGACCCGAACGCCGCGAAAACCGCCGCGGAGGCATCCGACGCCGAACTCTGGGATTTTCTCTGTGATCCCAACAGCATGATCGCACCCCGCCGCGGAGAATATCTGCCGGATGTGCGTTTGCAGGAACTGGAGGACGACGGGTTGGCAGGGGAAGTAATCTTTCCGCAGATGGCACCCTTCGGTGCGGGACTCATGCAGTATCGCCACAGCATCACGCCCGAGCACAGCCTGGCGGGCAACCGCGCCTACAACCACTGGCTGGCCGACCTGTGCAAGCAGAACCCGGGGCGTCACGCCGGCGTGGCGGTAATCAACGTGGACGACATTGAGGTTTCCGTGCGCGAGGTGCGCGAAGCCCACGCCATGGGGCTGTTCGGCGGCGTGCTGCTGCCCACCAGCACCGGCCCCCATCCCTATTACCACGACTACCAGCACTACGCGCCGCTCTGGGCGGCCTGCGAAGAACTGAACATGCCCATTCACACGCATTCCGGCTGGTCACCCGATTACGGCGATCTTCCGAGCGCCACACCCATGTACATCAGCGAGGTGGATATGTGGGCGCAGCGCCCGTTCAAGGCGTTGTTGTGGTCGGGCGTTTTTGAACGCCATCCGAACATCAAGCTGGTGTTCACCGAGACCGGCTGCGGCTGGATTCTGGAAATGCTGCGGGTGCTGGATTTCAAGATCGACAATCCGATCTTCGCGCACTTCACCAAAGAGCTGTCGCTGACACCGCGCGAATATTTCCAGCGCAACTGCTATATCGGGGCGTCGTTTCTGCCGCGCCACGAAGTGGGCAGTCGTCACGCCATCGGCATCGACAAACTCATGTGGGGTTCAGACTATCCGCACATGGAAGGCACCTGGCCCAACACGCTGAACAAATTGCGCGAGACTTTCCACGACGTGCCGGAGGCGGAAATTCGCAGCATGCTGGGCGAGACCGCAATCGACGTATTCGGTTTTGACCGGGCGCAGATGGAAGCAGCGGCCGCGCGCATCGGGCTGGACATCAGCAGCATCAGGCAGGCCCCCGAGGCGGCCTGAGAACAACGCTCACAGTGTTGTCTCTGCCTGGCTATGTGTGGCGCGGAAATCGCAGGAGAAGGTGAAACAAACCGGCGGTCGCCGCCCTCACACCAGGCTGAATTCAGTCAGTGAGATGGCGTCGTGCAGCTTGCGGTATTCCTTGAAAGTGCCTGGAAACAAAAACGGCGGGTGGCCCGAGGCGTTGATGTAATAACTGGAACAGGTGGCGCTGCTGCCCCAGCTGAATCTGCCGAAACGGCCGTTCATCCAGGCATTGTAATCTTCAAAGGCCTCGCGCGTGACTTCAAGGCTCTGCGCACCGTTGGCCTGTAGCTGCTTCAGCAGGCCCACGATCGTCTGCACGTTCCTCTCCACCGTCACGAAGTAGGACACATTGAGCACCAGGCCATTCGGCCCCACGGCAAAAAAGTAGTTCGGAAAACCCGGTACGCAAATGCCTTTGTGCGCGCGTTGATCCGCACCCATGGTATCGGCGAGAGACTGGCCGTCGCGGCCTAACACCTCAATGCGGTCGTAATCCAGAATCCTGTATCCGGTACAGTAGATGATCACGTCTGCCGCAATCTCCCTGCCGTCGCTGGTGATGACACCGTTTCGCGTCACGCGCGCCAGACCCTGCGGCACCAGCTCAACGTTGTCGCGGTTGAGCGCCGGGTAAAAATCGTCGGACACCAGGCCGCGCTTGCAGCCGTAGCGACTGTCCGGCAACAGCGCCTCGCGCAGCGCCGGATCCTCCACCGTATTGTCGATATGCTTTTTAACCATGGACTCGAACTGGTCCATGCGTTTATGTCCGAGTGTTACCGCATGCGCCACCTGGCCCATCATCAAGCCCTGCAGGGCGCGCGTGGCCCCCATGAGGCGGGGAAAGCGCCGAAAGCGCCTGCGTTGCGCGTCGCTGTAGGCTTTGCGACCTCGCGGCATTATCCAGTTGGCCGAGCGCTGCAACACGCTGAGATGCCCGGCGACCTTCGCCAGCTCCGGCACGACCTGCACGGCGGCCGCTGCGCTGCCAACCACCACTATCCGTTTGTCAGTGAGGTCCACGTCGTGGTTCCACTCAGTTGAATGCCAACTGTCTCCGGCGAACGTCTCGCGGCCCTCCACCTGGGGGTAGAGCGGCGTATGCTGGTTGCCCATGCAGTTGATAACGGCGTCGAACTCGCCCTCCGGTCCGGCTTCCGAGTCAAGGCTCCAGCGCCCGCCGGATAAAAACGCGGCGCGCACGATGCGCGTGTTCAGGCGCAGGTGCGGATCCAGCCCGAAGCGTGTTGCGCAGTCGGCGAGATACGCCTGAATCTCGGCGAATCCGACAAAACTGGCGCTCCAGTCCGGGTTGGGTGCATAGGAAAAGGTATAGGAATGTGCCCACACATCGCAGGCGAGGCCGGGATAGGAGTGCAGCCGCCAGGTACCGCCGGGCGCGTCGAGTGCATCGAAGATAACGAAATCGTTAAGGCCCTGGCGCAGTAACTCGTGTCCGGCGGCAATGCCGGCGGGGCCCGCACCGATAATCGCTACGCGCATGCGGATTCACTCAACTTGCGCGTTGCCGTTGATACATCACGCGGACAATGCCTGCCGTTCCTCACACTCAACCCGCTTCAACCACATCAAAGCGAATGGGCATCTGCTTGATACCGTGAATGAAATTCGAACGCAGCCAGTTGATCTCGCCATTGGGTTGCGGGTTGCGCACGCGTGACAGAATCTCCTCGAAGATCACTTTCAGCTCCAGCCGGGCGAGGTGTGAGCCGAGGCAGAAGTGCTCACCCACACCGAATGCGCGATGCAGGTTGCGCACGTCTTCACCGCGCTGCTGACGGGTGATATCGAATACATCGGGTTCGCTGAACACGTTCTCGTCGGCATTCGCCGCGGGGTAGAACATGATGACCTTGTCGCCCGCCCTGATTGTCTTGCCGCCCAGCTCGACGTCTTCGGTCGCTGTGCGGCGAAAGGCGATCACCGCAGGATCGAAACGCAGGAATTCTTCAATGGCGCCCTCCAGCAGGCCCGGATCGTCCACCAGCATCTGGTACTGTTCGGGGTGTTGCATCAACAGGCGCATGCCCTGGGAAGTGACCGTTCGCGTGGTTTCGTTGCCGGCGACAATCAGCAGCAGAAAGAAGTGGCAGAACTCTTCGTCGGTGAGCGGCTCGTCTTCCACCGTACCGGTGAGCAGAACATGCACGATATCGTCCTGCGGATTCGAGCGGTGCAGTTCCGCCAGTTCATGCGCGAGAAAGAACACTTCCGCCATGGCCGTCTCGCCATCTTCTTCCGTGGTTGTCAGTTCCGGGTCCGACATCCCCAGCATGATGTTGGTGAGCTCGAACAGGCGTCGGCGTTTGTCCAGCGGCACACCCATGAGTTCACAGATTGCAATCAGTGGCAGTTCTGCCGCGATGTCTTCGACAAATTCGCACTCACCGCCCACTACCGCCTTGTCCAGTATCTGTCGCGCGACTTCGCGAAAACGCGGTTCGTAGCTGTCGACCTTTTTCGGCGTGAAGGCGTTGCGCACCAGACGCCTGAATTTCAAATGCTGCGGCGGATCCATATTGATCATCTGCTGGCGCATGATCTCGAGTCGGTCTTCCGGCGCCTCCCAGAGAAAGCAGGTTTTTTCGGCGGAGGAAAAGAGCAGCGGGTTCTTGGACACATAATCCAGGTCCGCATGCCGCGTGATCGCCCAGAAACCGACCCCCTGTTCGGGATCTTCATGCCAGTACACCGGTTCTTCGTTACGCAGATAGCGAAAGGTCTCGCGCGGAACGCCTCCACGATAGGTTTCGGGGGCCATGAGATCAAAGTGCGGACAACCTGCCATGGAAATCACCTGTGCCAACAGTTAACAAGGCGCTAAGACTACACCCTATTAGTCGCTAGCTTCAAGCACTGCCTGCACACGCCGGCAGTTGGCCGGGCGAGCGGCCCGGCTCAGCCAAGTCGCAGGTGCAGCCGCGCCAGGCGCCGCACGAAAATGCTCGCAACATGTTCCGGCTGCTCCTGCGCCGCAAGTGATACCTCCCGCGTACTGGCCAGCAGTTCCTCGAGGATCACACGCGCCTCCAGCCGCGCCAGCCGGGCGCCGATGCAGAAGTGAATGCCGTGCCCGAAGCCGAGATGCTCGCCCGCCTCACTGCGTTCGAGATCGAGCGCGTCCGGAGCGGCGAATACGGCGGGGTCGCGGTTGGCCGCGGCCCATAGCAGCAACAGCCTGGCGCCCCGCGGAATGTCCGTGTCGCCCAACCGTGTGTCGCGCACCACTGCGCGGTAATGTCCCTTGAAGGGTGATTCCAGACGCACCACTTCCTCCACGAAGCGTTCTATAAGGTCCGGCGCTGCGCGCAACCTCGCCTGCAGTGCCGGCTGCTCTGCCAGCAGGCGCAGCGCGCTGCCCACGAGACTGGAAGTGGATTCCCCCGCCGCGCCCACCAGCACAATCATTATTGCTACCGCCTCCTGTTCGCTAATCGCGCCCTCCGCCTCACCCCGGACGAGGGCTTCGAGCACGCTCTGCGCCGCACCGCTGCTCTCGAGCCGGGCCTTCGCGTAGTGTGTTCGCAGATAGGCGGCGAGCGCGGCGGTGGATTCACTCAGGCGCGCCATCTCGGCGAGCCCGGCGGTGCCGGCAAGAATTTCGCCGCCGGCAAAAGCCCACTGCAGCAGACGCTCTGCATCGTCTACCGGCAAACCTGTAAGCCGGGCCATGGCCATCACCGGAATGGGATTGGCCAGGGCCGCCACACAATCGCCGCCGCCAGCCGCTACCAGCGCCGCCACACGCGGGCGCACCCAGCTTCGCAGTTCGGGCTCCATCGCGGCCACCTGGCGCGCCGTGAGATGTGGCAGCACCAGCTTGCGATGTACCGCGTGAAAGGGCTCGTCGGCGTTCGCCAGTGCGTCCACCGAACCGCCAAAGTCACCCAGATCAAACAGCTCCGGTTCACCGTTCTCGCCGCTGATCAGAATGCCGGTGAGATTGGCGGAAAAATCCGCCGTGTTTTTCAGTGCCGCGTGAATCAGCGCGTGCGAAGCAACCAGGTACACCGGCGTGTCCGGCACGCGATACACCGGCGAATGCGCCAGCAGCGCACGGTAGAACGGATAGGGATCCTCTATCACTGTCGGGTCCAACAGGCGAAAGTGTTCGGGGGTCAGCTCACTCGGCGCATCGCGCATATCAGTCTCCACTGTGGTCCATCTCTGTCGCTGTTGCGTAACTCCAGCATAATTGGAAAGCAGCCAGTGCGCATCACCCAGACAGATCTCAAATCCATGCCGCGCCTGCAGCGGGCGGCTTTCGTCAATTCGCTGTCAGGCTTCAAACCGGCGAATCTTGTGGGCAGTGTCGATGCCGACGGCCGCACCAACCTCGCGCTGATGAGTTCCGTGGTGCATCTCGGCTCAGACCCCGCCCTGCTGGCGCTCATCATCCGGCCCGGCGGCGAAGAGCGTCATACCCTGCACAACATAATGCGCACAGGTGTTTTCAGCATCAACCACGTGACCGCCGACATCATCAACGCGGCGCACCAGACGGCAGCACGCTATCCACAACACGTGTGCGAATTCGCCGCCACCGGACTGACGCCGCGCTGGGCACAGGGCTTCGCGGCGCCGCTGGTGGCTGAGGCGGGCGTTAAACTCGGCCTCACGCTACGCGAGCACCAACGGCTCGCAATCAACGACACGCACCTGGTAATCGGTGAGATCGTAGTGGCGGAACTCGACGGGGAATGGCTCAACACCGAGGGCGGCGTGGACCTGCACCGCGCAGGCAGCGTGGCGCTCAGCGGGCTGGATACCTACCACGCCGCGCGTCCCCTGAAACGCATGGCCTACGCCAAACCGGATCTACCGCCGCGGGAGATCGCCCTGCACGGCGCAGCCAATCTGGACGACAGCTCGACGGGCGGGGCCAATACAGCGCAACTCACCCAAACGGGTGATGCCGCCCTGCGCGACGGACGCAACAGTGCCAGTGACTCACAGCAATACACAAACCACTCGCTAGAACGGGAGACCTGACATGAACCTGCCACTGGACCCTGAAGCCCTGCGCGCCGCGCAACAGGGTGAAGAAATGCTGCAACGCATCAATGCGCTGCTGCCCTTGCTGCGCGACAACGCAGGCCGCGCCCGCGAGGAACGCCGGGTGCCCGCGGAAAACATCGAGGCGCTGCGCAATGCCGGCTTTTTTCTCGCCCTGCAGCCGGAGCGCTGGGGCGGCTATGCGCTCAACCCGCAGGACTTTTTCCGCATGCAAATGGCCGTCGCGCAGGCCTGCATGTCGACCGCATGGGCCAGCGGTATCGTCGCCGTACACGCGTTTCAGATCGCTCTCATGGACCCGCGCGCGCAGCAGGATGTCTGGGGCGATGACATACACACCCGCGTGTCTTCATCCTACGCGCCGATGGGCAAGGTCGAAGTGGTGGATGGCGGTTTTCGTTTCAGCGGCCGCTGGGGCTGGAGCAGCGGCTGCGACCACTGCACGTGGGCGCTGCTAGGCGCCATTCTGCCGGACGGCAGCTACCGCACCTTCCTCCTGCCGAAGAGCGACTACCGCATTGAAGATACCTGGTACTCCATGGGCCTGCAGGGCACCGGCTCGAATGACATAGTGGTGGAGGACGCCTTCGTCCCCGAGCACCGCACCCACCGGCAAACCGACGGTTTCAACGGCACCAACCCCGGCGTCGACAAGCACAGCGAACCGCTCTATCACCTGCCCTGGGCACAGCTCTTCATCCGGGTGGTATCCACCCCCGCCATCGGTGCCGCGCGCGACGCGCTGGCGCTGTATACCGAACTGGTACGCGGCAAGGCCAGCGGCGACATAACCAAACTGTCGCAGGACGTAAGCACGCAGGTGCGCATTGCCGAGGCGCGCAACAGCATCGAGGAGATGACCACGGTACTGCTCGCCAACTTCGACAGCATGCTGGCGCGGGTGCGCGACGGGCAGCCGGTGCCGCTTGCGGATCGTATCCTGTACCGCTATCAGGCATCGCTGGTGATCGAGAAATGCATGGCGGTAGTCGACTCGCTGTTTTCCTCCGCGGGAGGATCATCGGTATTCGCCGGGAGCGAGATTCAGCAGCGCTTCCTCGATATCCACACGGCGCGCGCACACGTGGCCAACAACCCCACCTCCTTCGCGCGCAACCTGGGCGCCGTGGCACTCGGCGCCGACAATGGAGATTTCTTCGTATGAACCTGAACGCCCTGATGCTGCTTTTTTTCATCTTCGCCATCGGCCTGCCGCTGTACGGCATGCAAAGCAATAATGTCGGCGGCGGCAACACGCATGGCTGTACCGGCGAGTGCTACCGCCAGTGGCAGGCAGAGACGGGCGGCGTGGTTGGCATTGCCGCGGCAGAAGCCGTGGCCCGCGCCGAGGCCACGCCCGCCGAGCTGGGCAAGAAAGTCTACGCGAGCTGCATCGCCTGTCATGGCGCCGGCGGTGAAGGTGGCATTGGCCCTGCGCTTGCAGGACAGGATCCCGCCGCCATCAGCAACGCGCTGATCGCCTATCGCAAGGGCGAGACCCGCGGCAACCAGAGCGCGCTGATGTGGAGCCAGTCTGCCCAGCTTTCGGACCAGGACATCGAGCATCTCGCCGCCTTCATCGACACACTGTAGTCACCGGTGTCTGACGCCCCGGGTGCGCCCGCTCTCATCCTGGTCCTCGGGGACCAGCTGACCCCGAACCGCGCCGCACTGGCCGGCGCCCGCCCGGGCGTCGACAGCGTGCTCATGGCGGAGGTGCGCGAGGAAGCGCACTACGTGCAGCACAACAAACACAAGATCGCGCTGATCTTCGCCGCCATGCGGCACTTCCGCGATGAACTGCGCGCGCAGGGCTTTGAGGTTCATTACATCGCGTACGAGCAGAACGTGGCGTCGCTTGAAGCTGCGGTGCTCGCCACGTTGTGCCACTGCGAAGGGGAGCGTCTGCGCGTGTGCGAACCCGGCGAATACCGCCTGCTCGACGCGCTGCGCGCATGGCAACTGCCAGTGCCACTGGAGATCGTGCCGGACGACCACTTCCTGTGTTCGCGCGAGGCTTTCGGCGACTGGGCGCAGGGCCGCAAACAGTTGCGTATGGAGCATTTCTACCGCCGGATGCGGGAGCAGCACGGGCTGCTGATGGAAAAGAATGGCAAGCCCGCAGGCGGGCGCTGGAACTTCGACACGGAAAACCGCCGGGGCTGGCGCGCGCAACAGCCCGTTCCCGCGCGAGCGGAAAACCCTCCAGACGCGCTCACCCGCGAGGTACTCACGCTGGTTGAGCGCGAGTTTCCGGATAATCCCGGCGACCTGCGTGAATTCCGTCTCGCTACCGATCGCGCCGGCGCAGAACGCGCCCTCGACTGGTTCCTGGAGCACGCGATGGCGCACTTCGGCAGCTACCAGGACGCGCTGGCCGAGGAATCGCCGTGGCTCTTCCACAGCCTTATCTCGATGTACATCAATGTCGGCCTGCTGGATCCGCTCGACGTGTGCCGCGAGGTGGAACGCGCGTGGCGCAACGGACACTGCGAGCTCGCAGCCGCCGAGGGTTTTATCCGCCAGATCCTGGGCTGGCGGGAATATATTCGCGGCGTGTACTGGCTGCATATGCCGCACTATGCCGAACGCAACAGTCTGCAGGCACACAAACCGTTGCCCGACTGGTTCTGGAGCGCCGACACCGATCTGCGCTGTCTCGCGCGGGCGCTCGATCAAAGCCTGCGGCTCGGCTACGCCCACCACATTCAGCGGCTCATGGTGATCGGCAATTTCTGTCTGCTCACGGGGCTGGATGTCCGCGAGGTGTGCGAGTGGTATCTCGCCGTGTACGTGGATGCCTTCGAATGGGTCGAACTGCCCAACACGCTGGGCATGGCGCTACATGCCGATGACGGCCTGATGGCGAGCAAGCCCTATGCGGCGAGCGGTAAATACATTCAGCGCCAGGGCGATCACTGCAAACAGTGCCGCTACGACGTCAGGCGCGTCACCGGCGAGGGCGCGTGTCCGTACAACAGTCTTTACTGGCGCTTCGTGGAAAAACATCGCGAGCGCTGGCAGCACAATCCGCGCATGGCACTCGCCGCGCGCAACTGGCAGCGCAAACCTGCCACCGAGCGCGCGGCAATTCTGCGCTGGGCCGATGTGGAGCACACGCGCCTGACCACGTCGGCACACAGCCATAACTAGCCGCCCGGGCGCAACGCACGGGCGGCTCATCAACCAGGGATGTTGTATCCGCACGGATTTCATTCTACTCTTCTTCGCGAACTCCCATGTGCCTCCCAGCATGTTGCTATTAAAAGCCACCACAAAATCGCCGTTTCGCGCATTCGCACTGTTCGCGCTTCTCGCGGTTTTTGGCACGCAGCTGCTCGAAGCATCCCACACCCACGGCATACAGGACTCTCCCGCCCACTGCCTGCTGTGCAAGAGTTCCGCAGACACCGCGCTGCCGGCCTCCGCGCCAGTGGTTACCGCCTTCAGCGCGGCGGATACTGCCGTCAGCGCCCGTACCAGCGCCACGCGCGCCGTTCCCACCTACCGTCACCCGCCCCGGGGGCCACCGCTCCACACCTGAATCGTTTTTCCACAGCCATTTTCTTGATTCAGGAGTTCCCATGAAGCGTTCAAGCGTTGTTATACCCGCTATGGCGGGCGTTCTATTTGTCGGTAGTACCGTCGCTGCAGAGCGGCCCATGGAGCACGTGCTGGTGTCCGTGCCCATCCATAAAAAGCAGGCGGAAACCGCACTGCCCGTCACCGTTTTCACTGCCGAGGAATTGTTGCGCCGCGGCGCGACTACACTGGGCGAAACCCTGGGCGACAAACCCGGCATCGCCAATGCCTCCTTCGGCCCCGGCGTGGGCCGCCCGGTCATTCGCGGGCAGCAGGGTGCGCGCGCGATCACCCTGCAGAACGGTACTGCCAGCGCCGATGTCTCAAGCCTCAGCCCGGATCACAGCATTACCGTGGAGGCATTGCTCGCAGACAGCATCGAAGTCCTGCGCGGCCCCGCCACACTCCTCTACGGCGGCGGCGCTATCGGCGGCGTGGTCAACGTCATCGACAATCGCATCCCGCGATCAGCCATTGATGGCGTTCAGGGGGCCGTTGAGTATCGCTACGACGATGCGCCCGGAATGGACAGCGGCGTCTTCAAGCTCGAGGGAGGCAACGGTAGCGCGGCTTTCCACCTGAGCGGCACCACCCGCGAAACCGGTGACCTGGACATTCCCGGGCTCGCCATCGATGAGGCGGCGCTGGAAAGGCAGGAAGAACTGCTCGGTGGTCACGCTGAAGAGCATGACGAAGAGCACGGGGACGAAGAGAGCGAAAACACCGATGGCTTTATCGCCAACACCGACAGCGACACCGATGTCATCACCGCAGGCGTCAGCTATCACCTCGGCGACGAGGGCTTTGCCGGCTTTTCGGTCAGCCACCTGGAATCGAATTACGGCATTCCGCCCGGTGCGCACGGGCATCACCATGAGGAAGAAGAGCACGCAGACGAGGAGCACGAGGAAGAGCACGAACAGGAAGCTCACGAGGAGGAGGAAGAAGAGCTCATTCGCCTCGACGTCGAGCAGACGCGCTACGACGCCATGCTGCATCTGCACGAGCCGATGCCGGGCATTGAGGTAATGCGCGGCTTCCTCACCTACACCGACTACACCCACACCGAGCTGGAAGGCGCCGAGACGGGCACGGTGTTCGAGCGCGAGACCTGGGAGAGCCGGCTCGAGCTGGTGCACAAGCCGCTGCTGGGGGGTGCACACGGCGTGGTCGGCATGCAGTGGCGCGGCGACGACTTTGTCGCCGAGGGCGAGGAAGCCTACATCCCCGAAACCAACAGCAACGAGCTGGGCCTGTTCCTGATTGAGGACTTTCACTACGAGGATGTCACCTTCGAGGTGGGCCTGCGCGGCGACTGGGTGGAACGCGACCCGACAACCGCTAGCGCCGGCAGCGAAGACTTTCTCAGCCTGAGCGGCTCAGCCGCCGCCCTGTGGCAGATAGCCGGCGGCTGGAGCGCGGGCGTCTCGTTCTCGCGAGCGGCGCGCGCACCCGCCACGGAAGAACTCTTTTCCAATGTTGAAGCGCTCGACCCAGAGTCGCTGGTGACACATGCCGCCACCGGGCTCATCGAAGTGGGCGATGCCGATCTCGACGAAGAGGTGTCGCTCAACGGCGATGTCACGCTCAACTGGACGGGCGCCCGCTCCTGGGCGGAACTGGCGGTGTTCTATAACCAGTTCGAGGATTACATCTTCCTGCTGAACAGCGGCGACGAGGTCGACGAAACACCGGTGTATTCCTATACGCAGGAAGACGCAACGTTCTATGGGGTCGAGTTCGACAGTGAATTGCACCTGTTCGATGTTGCCGGCAGCGCCATCTCGCTGGAGTTGAGCGCCGACCTGGTGCGCGGGGAATTGGACGACGCCGGCGACGTGCCGCGTCTGCCACCGGCTCGCGTGGGTGCAGAACTCAACTGGCGCGCCGACAGCTTCGGCGCCTGGGTGAGCGTGCTGCATGCCACCGACCAGGACGATCCGGGCGCCTTTGAAACCGCAACCGACGGCTACACCCGCTGGGACCTCGGCGCCGACTACCGCTGGCAACTGGGTGCACAGCGTGAGCTGTTGGCTTTTGTGAAATGGAAGAACATTTCCGACGAGGAGATCCGCCTCAGCACCTCCTTCCTGCGCAACGTCGCGCCCGAAGCGGGTAGCTCGCTCGAAGCGGGCCTGCGTTTCAGCTTCTAGAAAGACACGCGGTGTGCAGCGCTCGGCTATACTGGGTGCTGCACACCCGTTCAACCGATAACATGGCGCCCCCGACGGCGCCTGCCAAAAGGGGACTAGCATGCACGACCTGATTATCCGCGGCGGACTCGTCTACGACGGCACCGGCGCAGAGCCCGTGGCAACAGACATCGCCATCGACGCTGACCGCATCACGGCAGTGGGACGGATCACCGACAGCGCGCACGAGGAAATCGATGCCAGCGGCAAGATCGTCACCCCCGGCTTCGTGGATATTCACACACACTTCGACGGCCAGGTCACCTGGGATCCCTACCTGGCGCCCTCCTCCTGCCACGGCGTTACCACCATTGTAATGGGCAACTGCGGCGTGGGCTTCGCGCCCTGCAAACCGGAGCAGCGAGACTGGCTCATCGGGTTGATGGAAGGCGTTGAGGATATTCCGGGTACGGCGCTGCACGAGGGTATTCAGTGGGACTGGGAAACCTTTCCCGAGTACCTCGACGCGCTGGACCGGCGCAAACTGGCGCTGGATGTCGCGGCTCAGGTGCCGCACGGCGCGGTGCGCGCCTATGTGATGGGCCAGCGCGGCGCGGATCATGAGCCCGCCTCCGGCGATGAGATTGCAGCCATGGCAGACATTGTGGTGGAAGGTGTCCGCGCCGGCGCACTGGGCTTCAGCACCTCGCGCACGGAGAAGCACAAGGATGTTTCAGGAAGTTTTACCCCGTCTATCACCGCGCATGAAGATGAGCTGGTGGGCATTGCCCGCGCCATGGGCAGCACCGGTTGCGGCGTATTGCAGGGCATTTCCGACTTCTACGATTTTGCCGCGGAGTTCGCGCTGTTCAGAAAAATGGCGCAGGAATCCGGCCGTCCGATTTCACTCACCGTGGAACAACAGGAAGCGCGGCCCGAGTGGTGGCTGCAACTGCTCGACGGCATCAGCGCGGCGCAGGCCGAGGGCATTCCCATGTACGGGCAGGTGCCGCCGCGCGCCACCGGCATCCTCATGGGCCTCACGGCCAGCGCCAACCCCTTCACCATGAACCCGGTGTGGGCGGAGATAGCCGGCAAGCGCCTCGAGGAACAGGTAGCGAGCATGCGCGATCCGGCCTTTCGCGAGCGGCTGCTGTCCACCCCCAACCCGCTGTCGGGCATCGCGCTGGTTGACGAGGTACTCTATAGCTACGACAAGATGTTCAGCCTGGGAGAGCCCGCCAACTACGAGCCGGACCCGGCCGATTCCATCGGCGCCACCGCACGCCGTCTCGGCGTCTCGCCCGAAGAGGTGGCTTACGACAGCATGCTGGAGAACAACGGGCGGGCGCTCATCTACCAGCCGCTGTTCAATTACGGGCCGGGCAATCTCGAGCACGTCAAAAGCATGCTGGAGCACCCCTACACCATCATGGGTCTGGCGGATGCCGGCGCCCACTGCGGCATGCTCTGCGATGCCAGCTTTCCCACCACACTGATACAGCACTGGGGCCGCGACCGCTCGCGCGGCGAGCGCCTGCCGTTGGCGCAACTGATCGCCATGCAAACCAGCGCAACGGCCCGACAGGTCGGCCTTGAGGACCGCGGTATTCTGCGCCCGGGCTACAAGGCGGATCTCAACGTAATCGATTTTGACAATCTCACGCTGCACGCGCCGCAGGTGGTGAATGATCTGCCCGCCGGCGGACGGCGGCTGGTGCAGACGGCCAGCGGCTATGTGGCCACGGTCATTTCAGGCAAGGTGGCTTTTCGCGAGGGCGTGCCCACCGGGGAACTGAACGGCAGGCTGATTCGCGGGCCGCAGGCGGCACCGGGCGAAGCGGCTCCCCCCGCAACGGCAGCGCTCGGGCAGTAGCGCCTAAAGCGCCCCCCGCCACCAGGGCCCGCGAATGGCGAAGCTGACGCCCGGCGTCTGGATGTTCACATACAGCGTACGCCCGAAGCGATCGAAACAGGCGCCGGCAAATTCGCTGCTACGATAGTCCTGAAGCGGGATGGCCGGACGGTCCGGCAGGCTCGCCTCAAGCAGTATATTGTTTTCGGCGAACTCAAAGGCCACGCCGCGCTGATCCACTCCGATCAGCCGCGTGCCGCGAAAGGCGGCGCCGGCGGGTGTGTGGCCGCCGCCATCCTCACACAACAGCAAACCCCCGCGTGGACTGACCGTCACATTGTCAACGTTGTCTGCCTCGGTATCCGCGGGGGAAACATAAATCGCCGTCAACAGGGACTTCGCCGGTTGGTAGGCCCACACGGCGCCTTTCCCGGCGGGGCCGCCGCTGGTATCGACAAAATACACCACGCCGTGCGCATACCAACAACCTTCACCGCGATTGAAGCGCGCACCGCCGAGTGCCTCGCCCTGGCGATACGGGCCGGAGCGTCCCGCGCCATTGGTGGGCGGGAAACCCGGCGCCACCGCCACCAGCGAATCCGGGGGGGCATTGGGATCATCAATCGGCACCCAGGCCACATTGTACTGATCGCCCGCGGCTACCTCCGCGAGATTGGCATTGTCCACGCCGACAACCCGCAGCATTTGCAGATAGCCACCCGCTTCCAGCGCACCCACGCGGGGACTGGGATCATGCGGTAAAAAGCGATAGAAGCCCGAGGTATTGCCGTTGTCCTCGGTGAGATACACGGCTCCATCGTCCGGGTCTACCGCTACCGCCTCATGTGCCATCAGGCCCATATCGACGATGGGTACGGCGGACGCGCGCGCCAGTGCCGGCACCTCGAAAACATAGCCGTGATCCCGGGCGCCGATCACATTGCCCATCACGATGGCCTCTTCGCAGCTCAGCCAGGAACCCCAGGGGGTGGGGCCGCCGGCACAGTTGGCCACGGTACCGGCCAGCGAGCCGTAATCACCGAGGCGTCTGCCGTTGCGCAGCCAGGTGGTGGTAGTGCCTCCCGCCAGGCCGGGCAACAGGCCGGGCAGGGAAAAATCGTCATACACCGGCGTGTGCTCATTGCCCAGCAGCGCATCGATGCTCAACTCGTGGTTGCGCACCAGCACGGCAAAACCCCGGTTGTCCTCTGCCACAATCGCCATGCCGTCGTGGCGCGCCGGCGTGGGCGCACCGTCTGACATCCCATCGCCCGTCCAGCCGAAGGAGCTGTAGCGAAAACCCTCCGGCAGGCGCAACAGGGGCAGGCCGGTGGTCCGATCGACAGCGGGCTGCAGCGGCCCGTAGGCGCTGTTGCCGAGGCGACCCGGCGCGAAGCCCTGTTGCGCCATCAGGCGCGACAGCGGCGCGGCCAGCGCAATGCCAGCGAGAGCGGAATGGCCGAGCAAGCGGCGTCTGGAAATGGGTGAAGACATGGCGCACCTCGCGGTTCGATTAGCAGTGCCCCGGAGTATAGTTCAGGCCGTGTGACAAACCGGTGTCAGTGCGGCCGGCCACGCAAGCAGCGACAACTGCGCTACAATCACGGCGCATCGACTCACCGAGCGTCACATTTTTTTGTTCAAGCGTCCCGACAATCCTGCCCGCCTGATCCGCCTGTCTCTCGCCGTGCTGCTACTTCTGTCCGGGCCAGCGGTCGCACAGACGCTGACCTATTCCGTTTCCGGCATCGAGGGGGAACTGGCGCGCAATGTGCGCGCCTGGCTCGGACAGGAGCCGCAAACCCGGCCGGAACGGCACAACTTCGTCGCCTCCGCGCGCGAGCGCACCCGCAAGGCTCTCCAGGCACTCGGCTATTACAGCCCCGATCTCACCCTCAGCCTTGATCGCAAGGAACCCGTGTGGAGCCTGGCGCTGGAGGTGTCTGCTGGCGAGCCCGTACGTTTGCGGGAGATTGACCTGGAGCTCAGCGGCGACGCGGTGGACGACGAGGCGTTCGCGCGCCTGCTTGCCAACCCCGGTTTTGCCAGCGGCGACATCCTGCATCACGGCCGCTTCGAAAAATTCCGCAGTGAACTACTGGCGCTGGCGCAAAAGCGCGGATACTTCAACGCGCGCATCACCGCCAGCAGGGTAACGGTGCAGGCGGACATCTATACAGCCGATGTACAACTGCATCTGGACTCGGGCCAGCGTTTCAGCTTTGGCGAAATCACCTTCGACCAGACACTGATCAGCAACGAACTGCTGGACCCGTTGCGCGCCTTCGAGCCGGGTGATCCGTATCTGCAATCGAAGCTGCAGCGCTTTCAGGCGCGCCTACAGGCCACCGGTTTCTTCGCGGCCGTTCTGGTAGAGCCGCAAACCCAGGCAGCCAGCGAGGGCCGGGTACCCATTGCCGTGAGCCTGCATCCCGCCAAACGCCACAGCTTCGACGCGGGCATCGGCTATAGCACGGATACCGAGGGGCGCCTGACGCTGGCCTGGCGCACGCCGCGTATCAACCGCTTCGGCCACAGCCAGGTGTCGCGGGTGGTGCTGTCGGCGGTGAATCCCAGCGGCCGCGTGAGCTACAACATACCACTGAGCCATCCGCTGGACGACATGCTGCAACTCTGGGCAAGAGCAGAAGAGAACGAGTTCGGCGACATCAACTCCAGGCAGTTTGAATTCGGCGGCAGACGCGAGATTCGCAGCAGCCAGTGGGTATGGGGTTACTCTGTTCGCGACCTGAGCGAATCCTGGACACTGCTGGGCGCGGACAACGAGAATGACTATCTGCTGCTGGGCGGCTCCCTCTCGCGGCGCGATCAGCGCGGCCCGCTACTGGATCCCGAGGCCGGGCTGAGCCAGTACTACTCCGTGGAAGTCGCCAGCGAGTCCGTGGCATCGGATATAGACCTGGCGCGATTCACCAGCCTGCTGCGCTATGTCGCCAGCCCCCTGCCCCGCCAGCGGCTGGTGGCACGCGCCGAACTGGGCATCGCGGAGACCGCCGGTGACGGCAGCCGAGGGGAGCTGGCGCCCTCGCTGAACTTCTTTGCCGGGGGCAACCAGAGCATCCGCGGCTTTGGTTACCAGAGCATCGGCAACGAGACAGCGGTTCGACGCGACGATGGTTCATCGCGTACGCTGATCACGGGTGGCGACCGGCTTGCCGTTTTCAGCCTTGAATACCAGTACTATCTGAGCGATGCGTGGCGCGGCGCCGTGTTCATAGACGGCGGTGACGCCTTTGATGCGGGCGAATTCGACTGGAACTACGGCAGCGGTTTCGGCATTCACTATCTCTCTCCGGTGGGCGCCGTGCGGGTGGAATTCGCGCGCGACATCAGCGCAGACCAGCCGGAGTGGCGCCTGCACCTGAATATTGGAGCGGAGTTCTGATGGCCGCGCGACGCTGGTCCGGCGCAGTAGTGGCCTGCCTGCTACTGCTGCTTGCGCTGCCGCTGTGGTGTGTCTACAGCGAAACGGGCACGCGGGTCGCGCTGCAGGTGCTGCAGCGCTTCAGCCCGGTCGCGCTTGAGTACGGGGCCGGCACACTGGGCGGCAGCCTGACATTGCGCACGCTGGAAGTGGATGCCGGGGCGACCCGCATCAATCTGCGCAACCTGCAGTTCAGTCTCGACCCGCGTTGCCTGTGGCGCAGTATTGTATGTCTCGACGCACTGCGTGTCGGCGCGCTGGATGTGACCGCGGTGGCGGCCGGGGAAGGCGCGCAGTCCAAAGGCGAGCCAGCACCCGACGACGCCTCCCCGGAGCCGCTGCAGTTCCCTGTTGCCATCAACGCGCCAGGCGCATTGATCGGGCGAACGACTGTCAACTGGCCGGGTGGGCAGTGGACGCAGGATGCTGCGCGCTTCAATCTAAGACTCAGGGATTCCTCGCTGCGCATTGCAGCGGCAACCATCAGCAACGCCCGGCTGGCATTCGCGACAGACGCCGCGCCAGCACCACGCGCCGATGCCCTCTCGCTGCCCGAGCTGGCGCTGCCCTTTAAATTGGAATTAGTTGGGCTGGAACTCGCAAACCCGGTGGTTTCCCTGCCTGAGCGCGACTACGCGCTGGAGCGGCTATTCCTTAGCGGACGCTGGTCCGGTCACCAATTACAGCTCTCGCGCGTGGAATTGAGCGCCCCGGACACAGGCACCGCGCGGCTTCGCGAGGGCCGCCTGCGCTTCAGCGACCAGTGGCCACTGAGCCTGGAGATCACGCTGCAGGCCGCTACGGCCCTGGATTCGCCGCTGTTGCAGGGCCGCAGCGCCACACTGGGAGTAGCGGGTGATTTGCGCGATCTGGCACTGGAACTGGTCTCTCCCGGGGCGCAGCAGCTCAGCTTCACAGGCCGGTTGAACGCGCTTGACCCGCTCCTGCCTTTTTCCGCGGAGCTGCTCATCGAGGGGGATGCGCCATTGGCGCTCGGCGATATTCCCCAACTGCCAGCGGCGCTGGCCGACAGCGCCATACATTTCCCGCTGCAACTCTCGGCGGGCGGCACTGTCGACAGCCAATCGCTGAAGCTGCAGATGCAGGCTGCAACGCCCGTCTACGGCCTGATCGACATCGATGGCGCGGCACAGCTTGACGGCGACACGCTGAGCGTTGAGTCGCTCTCGGTACACGACGGCGAAACGGACAGCGCACTTCAGGCCAGTGGCGAAATCGCCTGGGACGAAGGCCTCAACTGGAATATGCAACTGCGGAGCGACGGCGTCGACCTGCCGCCGGCAACACCACGGCTCACTGGCAGGTTGCACGGCAGCCTGCGCAGCAGCGGGGATTTCCGCGATGAAAAACTGCACCTGAGTCTGTCGGAGGTTGCTCTCAGCGGCCAGGTAAACGGCCTTCCGGCGCGGCTCAGCGGAGAGGTTGCCCTGGCCGATGGCACGCTGCTGCCCCACAGCGAGCTGCGTGCGCAGCTCAACGAAGCCAGCCTGAAGCTCACGCCCCTCGACGGCGGCAACCTGATCGAGCTGAATATCGAAGATCTCGGCAACTGGTTGCCCGACACCGGTGGCTCGCTCAGCGCACAAGCCACGTTGCGCGATGATTCCGCGCATATTGCACTGCGGGGCGAGGCGTCGGCACTGCGCTGGCAGGAGTTGCACGCAGCCGGTGGCACATTCGAAGGCGAACTCGCGCGCAACGCCAACCACGCGTTCAGCGGCCTGATCCGCTTGACGCAAGTGCGCCGGGGAGAACACACGCTGGACTCACTGACACTGACGGCGCAGGGAGACGCCGCCCGCCAGAGCCTGCTACTGGAGAGTCGCGGTTTCGTGCGCGGCGAACTCAGCGTGCGCGGCACAGCGCAGGGTTCCACGTGGCAAGGCAGGCTGGCGCCGACGGCTCTCTCTATAGGCGCACAGCACTGGACGCTCGAACGCCCCGTTGAGCTGCGCTGGTCCGATGAGCGCCTGCAGGTGGGCGGGCACTGCTGGCGCCACGACGCGGCGCAACTGTGCCCGGGAGACTGGACCCTGGGGCGCTCGGGGGGCGGCGAGCTGGCATTCGAAGGCGAGCTCGGCCTTTTTTCCGCGCTGCTTCCTGGCGAGGCCAGTCTTGCGGGCGACCTCGCCGGCAGCGGCGACATTGCATGGACCGAGGGCGCCGGGATACAGGCAGGGGCCGAACTGCGCTCCGGACCGCTGGGCATCACCCGCAACCTGGCCGAGGGCGAAATAATGCAACTGCGTGCGCGCAGTCTGCATGCCGAAGCGCGCTTCACAGACGGCGCGATTACGCTCGCCGGCGCACTGCTGCCGGAATCGGGCGGAGAGGTCTCCCTCGATTTGCAAATGCCGCCGGCGCGCGATGCGCCACTCGCCGGTGAACTGCGCATCGACAGTATTCGACTGCAGGGCTTTGCTACCCTGTTGCCGCAGCTTGCGCAACTCGCGGGCAGACTCGACGGCACACTGCGCCTGTCCGGCACGGCGGACAAACCCCTGACCCACGGACGACTGCAACTGAGTGACGGGATAGTCGCGCTGCCCGCTACCCCCACGCGCCTGGAAAATCTCGACATGCAGATCGACGCCAGCGGCAACGCACTGACATTGAGTGCCACGGGCCGCCTCGGCGACGGCCCGGTTTCGCTGCGCGGCACGCTGTCGACGGCGGAGCAATTAACGCTCAGCCTACAACTAAAAGGCGACAACAATACGCTGCTGTATCCGCCCGCGACCACCCTGCGGCTCTCGCCCGACCTGGACATTCGCGCAACCACCGAACGGGTGGGCATCAGCGGCAACATCACCGTTCACGGCGGCAAGATCCGCCTGCAGGAACTGCCCGAGGGCGGCGTGGAACTGTCGGCGGATGTCGTGCAGGTAGACAGTGAGGGCCAGGCCATCAGCGAACAGATACCCCTGACGATCGATACCAATGTGCGCGTGCGGGTTGAGGAGGGTTTGAGGGTTACCGGTAGCATGCTCGAAACCGCCCTCTCGGGCGACCTGCAACTGCGCCAGCGTTCGCGCGAACCGCTACAGGTGTTCGGCAGCCTGGAGACGCTGGGCGGACAGGTTACTGCCTATGAACGGGTGTTGCAGATACAGCGCGGCGTGATCAGCTTCAGCGGAGCGCCGGACAACCCGCTGCTGGATGTGCGCGCGGAGCGGCGCATCGCCGGCGAAAATATCTCCGCCGGCATTCATGTGCACGGCGAACTGGCGCGCGACCTGCAACTCGACGTGTATTCCGAGCCGCCGATGTCGCAGGGCGACGCGATGTCCTATCTGATCTGGGGGCGCAGCCTGGACAGCGGCACCAACACCGATGGCGCAGTGCTGGCGCTGTCACTGGCCAGCACCGTGGTCAACAGTTCCGGCCTGGTGCAAACGATCAACCGCGTACCCGGAATCAGCCGGGTATCCTTTGGCGCGGAAGGCTCCGAGAGCGACGCCGCCGCTACCGTCAGTGGCTATGTCGGCGAACGTCTGTATCTCTCCTACGGGTTTGGACTCTACGAGCCGGTCAACGTGCTCACTGCCAGGCTCTTCCTGCAAACTCGCCTTTGGCTCGAGGTGGTCAGCCGCCTGGAAAACTCGCTGGACCTTTACTACTCCTTCGATATTGACTGAGCGCTGCCGCGACGCGGGCCGGGCGTCAACGCACGGGTAGCACCCGGGCGCGCCGGACTGT
>TARA_R110002073_G_scaffold40365_9_pt1 | contig 26737 bp, 22 predicted proteins | sample TARA_R110002073 | Tara Oceans TARA_R110002073 (sample SAMEA4397174) | marine metagenome | biome: Polar Biome; feature: [DCM] deep chlorophyll maximum layer (ENVO:01000326); material: water (ENVO:00002006), including particulate matter (ENVO:01000060) such as... | depth 40 m | reverse complement strand
CATTATCACTGTTGTTTTTCAAACAATCCTCAATATGATCGAGTTTGACATGAACATTGCCGCGGCGACATTTGCGCCGCGTCTACATCATCAGTGGCTGCCAGATAAAACCTTCGTTGAACAGGGTGTAAGCGCCGATACTTTGGCGATCCTGAAAGCCATGGGCCATAATATTGATGCCGGAAAACGCACGCTTGGCAGCACGCAATCCATTACCCGGAAAGACGGGTTCTTTTATGGTGCGTCTGACAGTCGGCGGCTTGGCGCCCAAACCCGGGGATATTAACCCGGGGCAGGGCGTGGGGCCGTCATAACGCCTTGGCGGGACCGATCCAGATCTGCTGGGCATTTACAAATTCGTGGATGCCCTGGGGGCCGAGTTCGCGACCATAGCCGGACCGGCGTACCCCGCCGGACGGCAGGCGGGGGTCGGTCTTGACGATACCGTTGACAGAGACCTGACCGGCAATTATCTCGCGGGCAATGGCCTCGCCCCGGCTTGTTTCTGTCCAGACTGCCGCGCCGAGACCGTAGCGGGTATCATTGGCGATCTCTATTGCATGGTCGGCATCCCGGGCCTTCATTACCACGGCCACAGGGCCGAAGGTTTCCTCACATCCGGCGGCCATGTCCGACGTCACATCAGTTAACAGGGTAACGGGGTAAAAAAAGCCCGGTCCATCGGGCATATCCCCGCCGAGCAGGCACGTGGCGCCCGCCTTGATCGTATCCTGAACCTGACGGTGTAGCCCCTGACGCAGATCATCCCGCGCCAGGGGGCCAACGTCGGTACTCTGTTCCCGGGGGTCTCCCAGCTTGTATCCGCTAAGGCGTTCTTTCAACAAGGCGACGAAGGCATCATGGACAGGAGCCTCGACAATAATCCGTTTGGCGGCGATGCAGGATTGCCCGGCATTGATGATGCGCGACAGAGCGATAATCTCGGCGGCTTTGGCCAGGTCGGCATCGGCGAGTACGATATTGGGATCAGAACCGCCCAGCTCCAGTACCGCAGGCTTGATTTCCGAGGCGGCGATGGCGGCCACAGTGGCTCCTGCCTTGTCGGACCCGGTAAAGGAGATGCCGCGAATGCGGTCGTCCCGGATCACGGATTCCGCGTCCTCGTTACGCAGCGGTAGATTTTGCAGAATAGCGGATGGGGCCCCGGCGTCTCCGAACAATTGGGCGATGGCCTGAGCGCAGCCCGGCACATGAGGGTCATGTTTCATAACACAGGTATTGCCCGCCATCAGGACAGGCGCGCAAAAACGAAAGGCCAGCCAGAAGGGGGCGTTCCACGGCAAAATGCCCATGATCGGGCCCAGCGGCAGATACTGGACATAGCTCAAACTGGCATCTGACGAAATTTCATCGCGCGACAGATAGCTTTCGGCATGAGCGGCATAATGTTCGGCGCACCAGGCGGCCTTTTCGATTTCGCCATAGGCTTCCTTGACCGGTTTCCCCATTTCCTCTGTCATAAGATATGCCAGACGGGCCCGGTCTTCGCGCAGACGATGAGCGACGGCGTTCAAAACCTCCGCCCGGGCGCTGAAATCTGTTTTGCGCCATGATTGATACGCCTGTTCGGCCCGGGACAGGATACGTTCGATCTCGTCCTGATCTGCTGGCATAACTTCTCGGATAACTGTATCATATGTCGGATCAATGGCTGTGATCATGCTGTTTTATCCTTCTTCTCTTTTGTGTCTTTGGCGAATTCGGTGACATTCTCGCCAGCCTTGATTGTTTCGATCTTCTCAATGGAGCCATAGTCCGGCAGGTCGACAGGGGGTTTCTTCTTGCGGCCTTTCCGGACTTCACTGCCTTTGCAGACGAAATCTTCATCGAAATCGAAGAAAGATTCACAGCCATCTTCAGTGATATATATCGTATCTGAGATGCCGACGGTCTTGTCGCCGTCAACCCCCCACATCCACGGGATAATATGGAAGGTCATGCCTTCATACAATACGGTGGAATCCCCCTGTTTCAGGCTGATGATATAGCCTTCGTCCCAGCTTGGCGGGAAGGCTATTCCGATGGCATAGCCGGACCGGGTAATCAGGTTGGCCCCGACGTCGTTATAACTGATGATCTGACGCACGATATTGTCGGCGTCGGATACCGTCATGCCGGGGCGGATGGCCTCCTTCACTGTCTGCAACGCCAGCTTCATGCATTCCTGGGCCGCCAGCAAGGACGGGGAAAGCGCATCATCCAGCACCACCGTGCGCATCATCGCGGTATGATAACGCCGGAAACATCCGCCGACTTCAAGGAAAACATGCTCGTTCGGCTGAACAACCCGGCCTTCCCAGGAGGCATGTCCGATCATGGATCGGGGACCAGAGGTGACATAAGGCATCACCGCCGGGGCCTCGCCGCCGGCTTCGAACATGGCGCGGGAAATGGCGGCGCCGATGTCATTTTCGGTAACCCCCGCCTGACAGGCATCAATGCCGGCCCGCATGCCGGCCTCAGTTGCAAGAGACGCCTTCTTCATGATTTCTATTTCGAACTTGGATTTGCGAATTCGGCCCTGTTCGACGATTCCGAAACAATCCAGCAGCCGGCCGTCAGTAAAGCTGGTGTGAATGCGATCCTGCTGATAGGCGGGGAAGTAATAACTGTTGCGCTCATAGCCGATCGTGGCGTCGTTAAGGCCGAATTCCCGCAGGCTTTCGATCAACATCTGAATGGCGTCCCCGGTATCCGGATAAGGCCGGGTGTGTGTCACCCAGGTTCGGGCATGAATGTTGGATTCCTCCATGGCCCGGGTGATCATAAAACAATCGCCGTCCAGCGGCACGACAAGGCACTGGAAATAGCTGTACCCTGTGGTCTGATAGTCGGTCATATACATCAGGTTACCGGGATCAGTGATAATCACCGCATCAAGATGGCGTTCTTGCATCCGATGCCGTAAATCACCGAGCCGGCGTTCATATTCCTCAAAAGGAAAGGTCATGTCGTCGCGCTTGTTCATGAAACCTCCATCACTTTGTCTATGGTGTTTTCCAGAATGGTCAGGCCTGTTTCCAGATCTGCTTCAGGAATGGTCAGCGGCGGGATCAGTTTGATCACCCGGCCACCGGTGCCGCAAGGGCCGACGAGCAGTCCGTTTTGGAAACATTCGGCAGCGACCGCCTTGGCCAGAACGCCATCAACCAGATCGATACCCTGCATCATGCCGCGCCCCCGCACATCCCAGCCGCGGGAGGCATATTTTGCGGCAATGGCTTCAAGCCTGTTGCGGATGTTCTGTCCCATGCGCCGCACGTCTTGCATCAGGCTGTCATCCTCGAAATATCTCAGTGCCTCCCGGCCGGCGACAAAGGACAGCCCCTGACCGCGGAAGGTGCCTGTATGTTCGCCGGGAGACCACATTTTGTCATGCTCCGGTTTGTTGAGGTTCATGGCCATCGGGGTGCCAAATCCACCAATGCCCTTGGCGAGACAGATGATGTCCGGGTCAAGGTCCATACCGTCGAAACTGAAATAGGACCCGGTGCGCCCGCAGCTGGCCTGAATATCATCGATGATAAACAGGGCGCCGGTTTCACGGGCGAGGTTCTGCAGGGCATGTAACCAGTCGCGGCTGGCAACATTGACGCCGCCTTCCGCCTGAATGGTTTCAACCATGATGGCGGCAGGCGGTGGCAGACCGCTGGACCCGTCGCGGAAGGCGGCGCGATAATCTTCGATGGCCTGCAAACCGCCGCCGGGGGCGGTTTCAAATGGCAGACGCACGACATGTTCCAGGGGGACACCGGCGGCATTCCTGAAATATTCATTGGCGGTGAGGGACAGGGCCCCGAGGGTCATGCCGTGAAAACCGTGACTAAAGGCAATGACAGAACTGCGGCCGGTCACCCGGCGCGCCAGTTTTAACGCTGTTTCCACGGCGTTGGTGCCCGTCGGGCCCATGAACTGGAATTTATAGGTCATGCCCCGTGGTTTGAGGATGATGTTGTTGAATTTTTCGAGAAAGGTTCGCTTGGCGGTCGTGTGGGTATCCAGGCTGTGGGCGACGCCGTCGCTTTCAATATAGGCGATGATCGCCTTTTTCATGCGGGGATTGTTATGACCAAAGTTGAGCACGCCGGCCCCGGCAAAGAAATCGATATAGGATTTTCCGGCTTCATCCACCTGTCGCGCGTTCGAGGCGCTCTCGAATACCGTGGGGTAAGCGCGGCAGTAGCCACGCACTTCAGATTCCAGTTCTGCGAAAATATCCATATCCATATAGAATGCTCCTTTGTTTTGGGGGTGTCATCGTTCCTTCGGCAGGGGCGCAGCGGCAAGTCGCAGATAAACTCTGGCGACGGCCGGAATAAGCGCATCGTTAAAATCATACAGGGCGCTGTGACAGGGGGCATCGCCATGACGACCCCCGTTGTCCGCGCCAATCAGGGCGTATGCGCCCGGTATTTCATCAAGGTAATAACTGAAATCCTCCGACGCCATAATGGGCACCAGCGTGTCATCTGATTTCCATCCTTCCCCGAATTCCTCGGCCAGGGCGCGGCGCATTGTTGCGGCGGCCCCGGCATTGTTGACAGTCGCACCGTAGCGGGGCCGCATGTCGATATCTGCCGTGACGCCGTAGGTCCGGGCGGTATCTTGCGCCGTTTGAATGATCAGGCCTTCCATGGTTTTGCGCAAGCTGTTGTCGGACAGGCGAAAACTGCCACCGATCTGTGCGGTATCGGGGATAACCGTGTCGCCGCTCGGGGCCAGAATAGAAGTGACGCTGAGGACGGCGGATTGTTGTGGTGGCAGGCGCCGGGCGACAATCTGTTGCAGGGCCAGGGTGATGGCGGCGGCGGCAAGTACCGGGTCGCGGCAGATTTCCGGTTGGCTGGCGTGACCGCCTTGACCCTGAACGGTGATGCCAAAGGTGCCATTGGCGGACATGACCGCCCCGTCGGGACAGACCGCCTTGCCAAATGCAATCGCGGGCCAGTTATGCCAGCCGAATATCATATCAACGCCGGACAACGCGCCGTCCTTGATCATCTCCCGGGCGCCGTGGCCGCCTTCTTCTGCCGGCTGAAACAGCAGGGTCACCGGACCTGGCAACGCGTCTTCATGGGACTTTAGCCATAAAGCCGTCGCCATCAGGGTGGCGGTATGGCCGTCATGGCCGCAGGCGTGCATGCACCCGTCGACCTCAGATGTCCAGGCCACACCGGATTTTTCAGAGAGGGGCAGGGCGTCAATGTCGCAACGCAAGGCAATATGCCGGCCTGCTGCATTGGCCGCCAGCGTGGCGACAGTACCTGTGCCGGCGCAGTCCCGCCAGGAAATGTTGGCGGCGGTAAGATGGGTGCGGATGGTGTCTGCGGTAGTGACTTCGGCCCAGGGTAATTCCGGTCGCCGGTGCAGGCTGTGACGTAAGTCAACTACGCTCTGAACGATGTCCTCCCACTCTGGTTTTTGTGTCTGTAAAATTATGGCACATCTCCGCGCCGCCTTTCTTCCATAGGACGAAGGGCGGTTGTTTAACTATGATATCTCCCATTGAATCTGCATATTGTTGTGGGGGCACTATAACAGCGACAGGCGTTCTGTGCAACCGGAGGGGGAAAGGAAGGTGGTGTAACCTGTTAAATTAAGCGTGGTTTTGCCTTTGGTTTTAATAGGCTAAAGCAGAATTTTCGGTGTAATCCCGCCCAAGGCTCCTGTATAAAGTATAGAGACATAAGATATATTTAGCAGGATCAGGAGACGGTATGACATTGGATATTGGAAAGCGCTTGAAGGACATCCGTCAGGAACGTGGCCTGTCGCAGAGAGAGCTGGCGAAACGTACCGGGGTGGCGAATGCCAGCATTTCCCAGATTGAATCAAATCGCATCAATCCGACGGTCGGGGCGCTGAAGCGTATTCTTGATGGCATTCCGGTAAGTCTTGCGGAATTTTTCGACGAAGGGGCGCAGGGAACGGAACAGATTTTCTTCGCCGCAGAGGAATTGATTGAGATCGGCGACGGGGGGATTTCTTTCCGGCAGGTCGGGGCCTCTCTGAAGAATAACGCCATCCAGTTTCTGCATGAAAAGTATCGGCCAGGGGCCTCGACCGGCAAAACGGCCTTGACCCATGCCGGCGAGGAATGCGGCATGGTTCTGAAAGGGCGCCTGCAGGTGGAAGTGGGGGAGGAAAAGAAAATTTTGGGCCCCGGCGATGCGTATTATTTTGACAGCCATAAACCCCACAAGTTTAAAAATATTGGTCAGGAAGAGTGCGAACTGGTCAGTGCCTGTACGCCACCGACCTTTTAAAAAAGTAGTTTCTGGGTGTGTGTTTATTATAATAAACGATTATTTTGCCTTTTTGTTTATTTTCAATGGCTTGCGTTTGTGAAAATAACGGCTTGATGGTCAATATCCTTATTTTATATACTTCGGGAGGAGAAAATAATATAGAGAACTGATCAGCATGACCGTCTTTGATAAAGATACAGGCGCCTATTGGATGCCGTTTACGCCCAATCGCGCTTTTAAGAAAAACCCCCGGATTATAGAATCCGCCGCAGGCATGTATTACACGACCAAAGATGGTCAGCAGATTCTGGATGGTTGCGCCGGCCTGTGGTGTGTCAACGCCGGTCATGGCAATGATAAAATCAACGGGGCAATTAAATCTCAAGTCGATAAAATGACGTATTCCCCGGCCTTTCAGGCGGGCCATAGTCTGGCATTTGAATTTGCAGAACGGTTGGCGCAGCTGTTCCCGGGTGATCTCAACCATGCCTTCTTTACCAACAGCGGATCAGAATCTGTTGATACGGCGTTGAAAATTGCCCGCGCCTATCAGAAAGCCCGCGGCAAACCGGAGAAAATTAAACTGATCGGTCGGGAAAAAGGCTATCACGGGGTTAATTTCGGTGGCTTGTCTGTGGGGGGGATTATGCCAAACCGGCAGGCCTTTGGGCCGTTGTTGTCGGAAGTGGATCATTTGCCCCATACCCATGATCTGTCGAAGAACGCTTTTTCTGAGGGGCAACCGACCCATGGCGCCGATAAGGCGGAACGGTTACTGGACCTGATCGCATTGCACGGCGCCCATACCATTGCGGCAGTGATTGTCGAGCCTATGGCAGGCTCTGCCGGGGTGTTGGTGCCGCCTGTAGGATATCTGGAAAGGCTGCGTGAAATTTGTAGCGCCCATGATATCCTGCTGATTTTTGACGAAGTGATCACGGCCTTTGGTCGTCTGGGAGACAGTTGCGCCGCCGCGCGGTTCAATGTGCAGCCGGACCTGATCACCACGGCGAAGGGCCTGACCAATGGGGCAGTGCCAATGGGAGCCGTGATGGTCAGCGACAGGGTTCATGAGGCAATGATGACGGGCCCGGAAAATATGATCGAACTGTTTCATGGCTATACCTATAGCGGGCACCCGCTGGCCTGTGCTGCGGGGATTGCTACATTGGATGTTTATGGTCAGGAAGACCTGTTTGGTCGAGCCCGTGATCTGGCGCCTTATTGGCAAAAGGCCATTCACAGTCTGAAACGGCATGATGCGGTAATTGATGTGCGCAATATCGGTCTTGTCGGGGCGATCGAGTTGCAACCCAGGGAAGACAAGGCGGGAGAGCGCGCCTTTGAAGCTTATCTCAAGGCGTTTGATGCGGGACTTCTGATACGGACCACGGCGGACATCATTGCCCTGTCGCCACCGCTGATCATTTCAGAGGAGCAGATTGATGTGATCGCCAATACATTGGATGATATTCTGGCGACAGTTTAAAAGCCGCTAAATTAGGCCTATGAAATGAAAAAGGGAGCCCGGTGGCTCCCTTTTCTGTTGTATAGCGGTTATCTCTAGTCACCGAATTTCATGGTGACGTCAATGCCGAAGGTCCGGGGCCGGGCCGGGCCGATGTTGTGGCCAGGGATCGGCAGTTCAGCGGCCGAGACAGCGTCATAGTGGAACTGGTTGAACAGATTTTCCACATAAAGCGATACATTCCAGCCCTGATCGGATTCATAGCCTGTACGCAAATTGAAGTTGGCGTATCCTTCAACTGAATAACGATCTTCATTCTCGAAGCCACCATATACTTTGCTCTGGTAACGGAATTCGAGGGTGGAAAAGATTTCACCGGCTTTTACAGGGTAATGACCATTGATCACCCCGGTGAAGGTCCATTCCGGATTATTGGTCAGGCGGTTGCCATCACAATCATCACAGATGCGACCGGTGCCCTGAATGTCGGTTTTGCTGTAGGCGGCGCCGATCAGCATGTCGATATATTCACTGGGCAGGGCGCGCAGGGTGGCTTCAACGCCATAACCGTCTACCTGGCCTACATTTTCGACAACCGTATTGTTGAGGTCTTCATCAAAGAAACTGACCTGCAGGTTTTTGAAATCATAATAATAGGCGTTGACTGCCATCTGGACGCGGTTATCGACCATATTGGCTTTCAGGCCTGCTTCATAGCTCCACAAGGTTTCCGGTTCAAAGACGGTGAGTTTTGTGCCGTCGGGTACTGTGCCGTCATCATTGATCACCTCAAAGATGTCTTCGCCGGGGCCGGTGGGGATATCCAGGCCAAAGGAGCCAAAGCCGCCGGATTTATATCCGCGGGTGATGCTGGCCCACAGATTAAGATCGTCGGTGGCGGCGTAGCGGGCGACGAAGCGTGGGGTAAAGTCATCCCAGCTTTTGCTGCCGCGGACAAAGCCGTTGGTGGTATAGCCGAAGGCGTAATAGGGGCCGAGCTCACTTTCCACCGGCAGAATACTGAGGCCGAAATCCTTTTTGTCATAGGTATACCGCAGGTCGACACTCAGTTCGAGTTTGTCTGTAGCGGCGTAGGTGACGTCGACATACGCGCCCCAGCCTTTATAAGTGCCTTCCACATCATTATTTTCCACCAGACCGTTGGGGTTGGCGGTGAATTCGCCGTAAGCGTCTTCGCAGGTGGTTTCTTCGTAGACGGCGCACATCAGTTCTTCGTCGGCAACCTGAGAGAAGGATACCTTGATTTCTTCCTGATAGGCGGAAACGCCGGCATACCAGGTCAGGCGGTTTTCAGAAGAGGAAACCAGACGAATTTCCTGGCTGTAGTAGTCGCCTTCCTGATCCTGAAAATAATGGTTGGAGCGAAATGGAGCACCGTCAAAATCTTCGGCATATTGATAGTCGTAGGTTCGGACGCCGGTGATCGAGGATAGGGTCATGTCATTCAGGTCCCAATCGAGCAGGGCGGTGAAGCTGTAGACATTGCCATCGTCCTTGTCATCGCGCAGATCGCTGTCGACTTCATTCCGGGCCCCCCGCATGCTGACACCGAGAATGTCGAATGTTTCATCATCTTCCAATGCCCGATAGACGGAACCGGATTGTTTGCGGTTTTCATATTCGGCGATCAGGGTCATATCCAGGCGATCCCCGCGATAGCCGAGGGAGATACGGCCGGCCCCTTTATCCTGAGACTGCAGATCATCATCTTCCGGGTAAAAGATATTGTTCACATAACCGTCTTCGGTCAGGTAATAACCCGCCACCCGAACGGCCCATTGATCATTGAGCGGGATATTGACGGCCCCATCAAGTTCAATGTGGTTGCGTTCGCCGAGCCCTGCGTGAACATAACCGTCACTTTTTTCGGGATCTGGCTTCTTGGTCATGATGCTGACGGCGCCGGAACTGGCGTTCCGTCCAAATAAAAAGCCCTGCGGTCCGCGCAGAGCTTCGGTGCGTTCCACATCAAAGAAACTGGTGATTGCAGACCCCGTCCTGCCCTGATAGACGCCATCCTTGAAGATGCCGACGGAGGGGTCAACGGCGGCGCCGAAGCTATTGGTGACAATGCCGCGAATGGAAATGGCATCAACAAAGCTGTCTTTTGTCTTGCCGGCAAAGCCAGGGGTGAAATCGATCATGTCCTTGACATCATCAAGTTTGGTTTTTTCGATAAAATTGGCGTCATAGGCTGAAATCGCTATCGGTACGTCCTGAATAGACTGATCTCTTTTCTGGGCAGAAACGATGATCTCATCTATGGTGATGGCGTCGCCTTCGGCGGCCTGGGCGGTCATTCCTCCCGTCAGGCCAAACAGGCTCGCGGTCAAGGCGGTTGTCACCCATATTTTATGGATCGGCTTCATAGTGTATTTTCCCTTCTTCATATTATCACTCCCTTATATATTGTTATTTAAATCCTGTCTCTAATTGCGTAATACATCATGCCCAATACCATCATGGGCCACCTGAGATGGCGGCCTCCGGGAAAGGGGTAGGTCGGTAGATTGGCGAAGACATCAAAATTGTCTTGTTGCCCGTGGATGGCCTCCGCCATAATTTTGCCGGCAAGGGTCGCCATGCCGACACCGTGGCCGGAGAATCCCTGACCGTAATAAATATTTTGGCCCAGTTTACCGATATGGGGCAGGCGGTTCATGGTGATGGCCAGGGCGCCGCCCCAGGCATAGTCGATCGCGACATCATCCAGGCTAGGGTAAATTTCAAGCATGTATTTGCGGACAAAACCGGCGATATCCTTGGGGAAGCCAGGGGTATAATTCTCTCCGCCGCCAAACAACAATCGATGGTCGGCGGACATGCGGAAATAGTTGATGACGAATTTGGAATCCGCCACGGCGACATCATCGCGGTTGATCTGTCGGGCCCGCTCTTCCCCCAGGGGCTCCGTTGCGACAATAAAATTATTGATCGGCATGATCTTGCCGGCAAGGCGGGGTTCGAGATTACCAAGATACCCATTGCAGCCCAGGACGATCTGATCCGCCACGACCCGACCGGTCGGGGTATGTAGCGTAATCCGGTCTTTTTCCTCATACGAGGAGACGGGGCTATATTCATGCAGCCTCACCCCGGCTTTGGCACAGGCATCCCCCAGGCCCAGGGCCAGATTTAAGGGATGTAAATGAGCCGCCCCCATATCGAGTGTGCCGCCGTGATAGCTGCGCATGCCCAGCATATCAGCCATTTCATCAGCATCGACAAAGCGGATCTGATCATAATCATAGTGGGTTTGAAGTTTTTCTGCTTCCTGACGATAGTCATCCTGATAATGTTTTTTGTGGGCGGTATGCAGAACGCCGGGTTTCAAATCACAGGATATATTATGTTTTGCGATCAGGTCTTTGACGAGTTGTTTCGAATCCTCCCCTAAATCCCACAACAGGCGGGCGCCGTCCTTGCCGGTTAATTTTTCCAGGGTATCCTGACCGACCCGTTGGCCGGATCCCAGCTGACCGCCGCTGCGTCCAGAGGCGCCCCAGCCGATTTTGCGGGCTTCGAGCAGGATCACATCATAGCCAAGTTCTTTGAGATGCAGCGCGGAGGACAGGCCGGTAAAGCCGCCGCCAACAACACAAATATCACAGGTTTGATCCCCGTCAATTCGGGGATAGGTTGATTGCCTATTGGCTGTATCAACATAGTAAGATTTTGGATGTTGGTCAAAATCTGACGGCTGCGGGCCGTGATTGTCGATCATTCATACACTCCTCGACAGAATATTTATTTGTGATCACATTATTATATTTTGTGATCACAAAGTGCATTTGTCAAGGGTAAACTTTTACGAACCGGAACGCGAGGTATGGGGCAGAAGAAATTTTGTTCAGGAATGATCGGCCGGGAAAGACCTATTGTGTTGCAGTATGGCCCAGCAACTTTTTACCGATGCGATCCATGCCGTCATAGATGTCCTGGCGAATGGCTTCCCGCAGGGCGTCTTCGTCTTTGTTCTTCAGGGCGGTGATGGCATTGATATGCTGATCCACCATATATGACGTGCCGAGGCGGCCGACTATAATGCGCATGAACGGCCCGAATTGCAGCCAGATACTTTCAATCAGGCGCAACATGATCGGGCAGTGTGCCGCCCGGTAGAGGGTGAAATGGAATTCCCAGTTCTTGAGGCTATAGGCGTCGGCATCACCGCGATCCAGGGCAGCCTCGATCTCGTCATCAATGGTTTCCAGTTTGCGGATCAGGGCCGGGGTGCTGTGGGCGATGGCCTGGGCCGAGATTTCCGGCTCCAGCAGAATACGCGCCGTGACGATTTCGCGATAGCGGTTCTCGGTCATTTCGGCGACAGCGACCCGCCGGGTGGTCTGCATTTCCAGTGCCCCAAGGGCGACAAGCCGGCGGATGGATTCGCGCACCGGCATGGGGCTGACGTCCAGTTCTTCAGCAAGACCGCGGATTGTCAGCGTTTTTCCAGGCTCAAAACGACCTGTAATGATGGAGTCATACAGGCTTTGGTAGACCGTTTCATAAGTAATCTTGCGATCTGTACTGTCTTTAACCGGCATGGTGGCGTCCTGTGACAAAAATATTGCCTTCCTTAACTGAAATATTCCGGAGTATGCGTGAATGGAACCCTAGTGACGACACTCCCCCTATGTCAATGGCCTGATAACTACAGGTCTGTCAAGGATTTTTTTGGCCGGGAATGAGGCCGTACCGAGGGCCTGGCCTATGATTTTGGTCGAAAACTCAGGTTAGGCCAAGAGACAATGCAGGTCTTTTTTTCGGCGGGGGATCGTAAAATCAGAGTGAATTTTGCACCGTGTGTATAAAACTTCTTGAAATAAATCATTTATGGTGACACAATTTGTGATCACAAATTAAAATATCGGCTTCATTCAGAGTAAAAAAGCATGTTGAAGATCTTGATTGTTGAAGGCAATACGCGACAGGCGCGGGAATTGACTGTGGCCGGCGGGGCGATGACACAGAGCGAGTTGTATAAACGAAACCTGTTGTTTCTGCGGCCCGCCATGCAGTGTGATATTGTGATGGCCGCTGATGAAGATGCTCTACTGCCTGAAGGGGCGGGGCTCGAGTCTTATGATGGTATTGTCTGGACGGGGTCTTCGTTGAATATTTATAAGACAGAGCCGGCGATTACGCGTCAAATCGATTTCATGAAAAGCTGCTTCAGGCATAAGGTGAAGATATTCGGCAGTTGCTGGGGACTTCAGGTGGCTGTGGTCGCCGCGGGTGGCGAGGTGGCGCAAAATGTCAAGGGGCGGGAAATCGGTATTGCCCGTGATATCCGGCCGACGGTGCCGGGGCGACAACACCCGCTGTACAAGAATAAAGAACTGCCTTTTGATGCGGTGGCGATCCATTTGGACCATACGGTGCGTCTGCCCGAAGGAGCGACGATCCTGTCCGGCAATGACATCAGCCGGGTCCAGGCACTGGAAATCCGTCGGGGCAAAGCTGTTTTTTGGGGGGTGCAGTATCATCCGGAATTTGATCTCGGTTATATGGCGTCCTTGTTTGAAAAATATAAACCGTTGATGGTGGAGGAGGGCTTTTGTCCCGATCTTCCGGCGGTCGACCGGCTGGCCGCTGATTATCGCGCGGCGCAGGAAGACATTACGGCTGTTGATATCCAGCAGCGTCACGATATGGGCCCGGATGTTCTGGAACCATGTTGCCGTCTGCAGGAAATTCGAAACTGGCTTGATTTTGTGGCAACTGAAGCTGCCTGAACAGGCCGCTTTGCCAAACATAAAAAATAAGGGAGGACTGAATGATTAAGGGATGTAATCTTACAACGGCGCGCCGCAGAGGCGCCGCATTCATGGCTTTGACGGTATTAGGGTTTGGGGCAGTTCAGGCTGCCGACCTTCCCCAGGCTGATCATATCTATACCAATGGTACGGTATATACCGTGGAGGCTGACCAGCCCTGGGCCGAGGCCGTGGCTATCAAAGGGGATGAAATTGTCTTCGTGGGGTCTTCGGTCGAAGCGGCGAAATATGCCGGCCCCAGGACAGAAACCCATGACCTGAAACAAGGGTTTATGATGCCGGGCTTTATTGATACCCATGCCCACCCGATTATGGGCGGGGCGTATGCAAGGGCGCTGTCGCTTGACACTTTCGCCCGACCAGAAGACTGGGTCAAGGCGATCGGGGAGTATGCCGGGGCCAACCCGGATCTGCCGCTGATTTTTGGTTATGGCTTTCTGGCATCGGCTTTCGGAGAGGCGGGCCCGACCAGTGAAATGCTGGATACAGTGGTTTCAGACCGCCCTGTCTTTATCATGGATGAGGGGTTTCACAGCGGTTGGGGAAATTCAAAGGCGCTTGAAAGTCTGGGAATTACAAGAGATACGGCGGACCCCACCCCCGGATTTAACTATTACAAGCGTGATTCAGCCGGCAATCCTACGGGCTGGTTTCTGGAAGGTACGGCGAGCCTCGCCATGGAACATCTGAATGTATTTAATGAAGCGTCCATCGCTGATGGTACCGATCTGGTGTTCGACATCATGAATGGCTATGGCATTACGGCGGTCTTTGATGCCGGTGCTCTGGATGTGGCGACCATGGCGCTTGGGGTGCTTCAGCGTCTGGATGCAGCAGGAGAATTTACCGTACGTCTGGTGGGGTCCCATATGGTCGCGGCACCGGACCAAATGGATGGCGCCCTGGATCTGGTGGAAAATCTCGCGGCGACAACCAAGTCCGATAGATACCATATCCGCATGCTTAAAATTATGGATGACGGCACGATCGAAGGCCGCACCGCCGGCATGTTCGTCGATTATCAGGGGGATCCGGGTAATAAAGGCGCAACCGTTTTTACCCAGGCACAGTTGGACAGCATGGTGATTGACGCGGCAGGACGTCAGATCGATGTGCATATTCATGCTTTGGGAGAGCGGGCAATCCATGAAGCCCTGAACGCCATCGAAGCGGCGCGCACAGCCCATAGCGACAGCACAAGTCGCTATACCATTTGCCATATTCAGGTGATGACGGATGCTGCTGTCAAGCGTTTCGCGGAACTGGATGTGATCGCCCAGAGCACGCCACTGTGGACCAGTTATGATACAGAAGGCAGAAAATTCGTTAATGCGGATCAATTCAGTCGCTATTTCCGCTACAACAGCCTGAAGAAAGCCGGTGTTCGCCTGACTTTTGGGAGTGATTTTCCAGCTTCCGGGGCCGGAACGCTCGGTATGTCGCCACTGTTCAATATGGAGGTTGGTCTTACCCGCCAGCAGGCAGGTCAGCCAGACGCACCGGTTCAGCCGTCAGTCGAGGAGCGCCTTGATATGGAGAGCTTGATCCGGGGGTATACCGCGGACGCGGCCTATCAACTTCATATGGAAGATGAAATCGGGTCGCTGAAAGTGGGTAAAAAAGCGGATATGATTATTCTGGATCACAACCCCTTTGCCACACAAAACTACGAGATTCATAAAATTCAGGTGAAAATGACCATGATGGGCGGGCGTGTGGTATACCAAAAGTAATATTTATTTTTGTGATCACAATATATAATAAGAGAGAAATATGACCTGTTAAAGGCTAGTAATAGGAAAATTTTATATTTATTATTTGTGATCACAAAATTCTGGCCTTTTTAAGAATAATCAGGCATAGTGTTTCAGGTTAACAGCGGCGTATAATGTGCCCCACACAGATGTGGGAAAAAATCCAAGGTGTTTTATGATTAATGATACTCAAGAAGCCAAAATCACGGAAGTCGAGCAATGGCTGGTTCAAAATAAAATTGTCGATGTGGAAATTATGGTCAGTGACTTTGCCGGCATCAGTCGCGGCAAGCTTACCCCGCGCGGCAAGTTTATCGAAGGTCTGAAAAGCGGGGGTCACCGGATTCCGGATTCACTGTTTGCGCTGACCATTAACTGCGATTTTGTGGGTAATGATTTTATCACCGATCTGGAAGAAGATTTGTTTCTGGTGCCGGATATGGATACTTTACGCCTGGTGCCCTGGCAGAAAAAACCGACGGCCTGTGTGATCTGTGATGTGGTCAGAGAGACGGGAGAGGATGCGCATGCGTCACCCCGTCAGGTGCTGCGGAAGGTATTGTCCCTCTATGAAGCCAGGGGCTGGAAGCCTGTCGTTGCGCCAGAGTTCGAGTTCTTTCTTCTGGCGCGTCAGGAAAATGTCGAAAGTGCACCGTTGCCGCCGCGGGGGCGGTCCGGCAAGTTGTCAGCGGACAAAGGGGTGTTGTCTATTGATGCGTTGGATGAATTCAGCGATCTGTTCGACGATGTTTATGAATATTGCGACATCATGAATATTCAGATTGATACCCTGACCCATGAAGCAGGGCCGGCCCAGTTTGAAATCAATGTCTATCACGGCGACCCTTTGAGTGTTGCGGACCAGTCTTTTTATTTTAAACGCCTGATGAAACAGGTGGCGATACGTCACGGCATGTTCGCCAGTTTTATGGCGCAGCCCTATGCCGATGAGTATGGCAGCGCCATGCATATTCACCAGAGCATCGTTGATGTGCAAACCGGTGAGAATGTCTTTGCAGACAAGGACGGCAAGGATACGCCTCTGTTTATGTCCCATATCGGCGGATTGCAGAAATATATCCCGCCATTAATGCCGTTGCTCGCGCCTTATTCCAACAGCTACCTTCGTATTGGCAGCGGGATGAGTTCTCCGGCCAACTTGCATTGGGGCAGGGAAAATAGATCGGTCGGGCTTCGGGTGCCGTCAGGGGGGCGTGCCGCCCGGCGGATTGAAAACCGTATTGCCGGCGCCGATGTCAATCCATATCTGGCGATCGCCGCATCCCTTTTGGCCGGGTATCTCGGCATGAAAGAAGGATTGAGTGCCACAGAAGCTTTGACAGTCCCGGCCTATGACCTGGACAGTAACAGTCTGCCGGATCATTTCCTGTCCAGCTTGTCTCAGTTTGATGAGTCCGAGGTGCTGAGGGAAATTTTGAATGATGAATTTGTGACGACTTATGTCGATGTAAAGACAGAGGAATATTCAGCCAATGCCAGGGTTTTGTCCTCTTGGGAAATCCGCTATTTGCTGATGAATGTCTAGCCGGGAAACACCCCTGCAGATGTGATGATGGTATTTAAAACTGCTCCCCCGATGAGGGCGGCAGGTCCGTCATGGTCGGTGCTTATCGGTGCCGGGCATGCGGCAAAACAAGAATGGAGTTTCAAAAATGACAACAGTTGACTATTGGACCGAAAAGGCCGCGGGGCTGTCAATCCGCAACCAGGCGTTTATCAATGGCCGCTTTGTAGATGCGCTATCGGAAAAAACATTCGCCAATATCAATCCGGCCACGGCGCAGAGTTTGGGGCCGGTCGCCGAATGCGACACCGCAGATGTGGATGTTGCGGTGAAGGCAGCACGCACGGTTTTTGAAACGGGTCAATGGTCGCGCATGCACCCGGCCCAGAGGGGCAGACGCCTGATGCGGCTCGGGGCGTTGATCCTGGAACACAAAGAGGAACTGGCGCTGCTGGAGAGCCTGGATATGGGCAAGCCGATATCGGACGCTCTGGCGATTGATATTCCGGGGTGCGCACGTTGCATTCATTGGTACGGCGAGGCGGCAGACAAGTTGATGGATGAAATCGCCCCGACAGCGCATGATGCATTAGCCATGGTGACCCGAGAAGCGCTCGGGGTTATTGGCGTGGTGGTGCCGTGGAACTTCCCACTGCTGATGGCCTGTTGGAAAATTGGTCCGGCGCTTGCGGCGGGCAACAGCATTGTCTTGAAGCCTGCGGAACAGTCGCCTTTGTCGATCCTGAAATTGGCGGAACTGGCGACAGAAGCGGGCATTCCCGATGGGGTTCTGAATGTGCTGCCAGGTTTTGGCGAGACTGCAGGGCAGGCGTTGGGTCTGCATATGGATGTGGATATGATCGCTTTCACCGGGTCGACCCAAGTGGGAAAATATTTCATGCAATACAGCGGTCAGTCAAACCTGAAACGGGTGTCGCTGGAATGCGGGGGGAAATCGCCGCATATCGTGATGAAAGACTGCCCGGACCTTGACAAAGCAGCGCAAGCGGCGGCCAGTGCAATCTTTTTCAATCAGGGCGAGGTCTGCACGGCGGGCTCCCGTCTGCTGGTTGACCGGGCAATCAAGGATGACTTCATGGAACGCCTAATGACCGCCAGTACGCGTCATATTGTCGGGGATCCTCTTGATCCGGCAACGACGCTTGGGGCGCTGGTGGAAAAAGGCCATATGGAACGGGTTTTAGGCTTTATTGACAGCGCCAAAACCGAAGGGGCGGAATTGAAACTGGGGGGCTGTCGCAGCGCCGGACGTGACGGTTATTTCGTCGATCCGACCATCTTTGACGGTGTGACGTCAGATATGACCATCGCCCGGGAAGAGATCTTCGGGCCGGTGTTGTCGGTCTTGAGTTTTGATGGCGAGGAAGAGGCCGTCAAACTTGCCAATGATACCATTTATGGTCTGGCTGCCGGGATCTGGTCGCGGGATATTTCCCAGGCCCATCGTATGGCGCGGGCGGTGCGCGCCGGTACCGTCTGGGTCAACTGCTGGGATCCGACAGGTGATATGACCATTCCCTTCGGTGGTTTCAAGCAGTCCGGATTTGGCCGCGACAAATCCTTGCACGCCATGGAAAAATATACCGACCTTAAGACCACCTGGGTCCAGCTCTGAGTTCTGCTCAGCCTATTAGTTTTGGAGAAGTAATATGATGAATTTTAATCGCACGACCGCCCAGTGGCAGGAACTCGACCGTGACCACCATACACATCCTTTCAGTGACCCAAAGGCGCTGGGGGAAAAAGGCACGCGGGTAATCACCAAGGCGGAAGGCAGTTATATCTGGGACAGCGACGACAATAAAATTCTCGACGGTATGGCCGGGCTTTGGTGTGTTAATGTGGGCTATGGCCGAACGGAGCTGATCGAGGCAGCTGACCGGCAAATGCGGCAACTGCCTTATTATAACAGTTTTTTTCAAACCAGTAACCCGCCGCAGATCGAATTGTCACGGTTGCTGTCTGAAGTCACGCCAGAAGGGTTTAACCATTTCTTCTTTGCCGGGTCGGGGTCTGAGGCCAATGACACCAATGTGCGACTGGTGCGCCACTATTGGGATATCAAAGGCCAGCCGAAAAAGAAAACCTTTATCAGCCGCCATAACGCCTATCATGGCAGCACCCTGGCTGCGACCAGTCTCGGCGGTATGGGCTACATGCATAATATGGGCGGAGAGGGTGGATCTCTGTTGCCGGGTTTCGAACATATCGGGCAGCCTTTCTGGTATCTGGAAGGCGGCGACATGACACCGGAAGAGTTCGGTCTGATGCGGGCGCAGGAACTGGAGACGAAAATTCTTGAACTTGGGGCCGACAGCGTGGCGGCCTTTATTGCGGAGCCTATCCAGGGGGCGGGCGGTGTGATTGTCCCCCCGGCCACCTATTGGCCGGAAATCCAGCGCATCTGTAAAAAATACGATATTTTACTGATCGCCGATGAAGTGATCTGCGGGTTTGGGCGTACCGGCAACTGGTTCGGTTCTGAAACCATGGGCATCAAGCCTGACCTGATCACCATGGCCAAGGGGTTGTCGTCCGGGTATCTGCCGATCGCCGCCATTGGCATGCAGGATGATTTCTTCGCGGTATTGAACGGAGGGGGCGACATCAATCACGGCTATACCTACAGCGGGCATCCGGTGGCAAGCGCCGTCGCCATCGCCAATATTCATTATATCCGCGATCACAATCTGGTGGAAAAAGTGCGCGAGGATACGGGCCCTTATCTTCATGCCGGGTTGCAGAATCTGGTGGACAGCCACCCGATCGTCGGAGAGGTGCGCGGGCGGGGATTGATGGCAGGCATTCAGTTGGTGAAAGACAAAGCCAGCCGGACCACTTTTTCCGGTGATGAAGATGCGGGAACGGTTTGTCGTGATCATTGCTTCAGCAATAATCTGATCATGAGAGGGGTCGGGCAATCAATGATCATCAGTCCGCCTCTGACCATTTCCCGGATCGAGATTGACGAATTGCTGGCAAAGGCAAAAATATGCCTGGATGCGACAGGTCGGGATTTTGGCCTGATGTAAGATAGCCGCAGGAAATCCTTACAAAAGGGATCAATAGGGAGTGTATAACATGAGTGTAGTGCCGCAGGACCCGGTGGTTCGGGAAAGATTATATAACCTGTTCAAATATAGCATCTACTTGTTATTGATGTGGAATACTTATTTATTCTTCCAGCAGGACTGGGCATCCTCGTCACACACTTTCCGTCAGGGCGTTCCCTTGCCGGACATCATCGCGGCCTTCACAGACAGCATTGATACCATGAACTGGGTTATTCTACTGTTGCTGTTTGAACTGGAAACCTGGGTTTTGTCAGATGAAGTTCTGAAAAAGAAAAGCCTGAAATGGGGTCTGTTGGCTGTCAGGGGTCTCTGTTACAGTCTGATTGTCTATGCCTTTTACGGCTTTTGGGCCAAAATGATGCTGTTTTACGGTGTGACTTCCTTTCCGGTGCAGGATATGTGTCGTCTGGTTGACGGACAGATGGCCTTTGTCGCGGGACTGGATAATTATGTTTTACTCACGAATGAAAACTGCCGACAGCTGAACGGGCTTAAGCTTTTTGAATTAACAACGCCTAATCTGATTGTAGATGCGGATACGCTTTCGGCGACGCGGGGACTTGCCTGGGTAGATGTTATTAATTCGGGCACCTGGCTTGGGGTTGTGGTGATCCTGGAAGTGGATGTCTGGTTTCAAATCCGGGGTTTGTTGGAAGGGATGGTGTTGAAAATCAGCAAGATGATCAAAGCTGTCTTTTACAGCACGCTGTTGGGCTGCGCCGTATATTGGGGGCTCTTGGGGGGATTTTTGGATTTCTGGGATGCTTTTCTCTGGCTTCTGGCTTTTGCATTTATTGAAATGAACCTGTTCCAATGGCAACAGGAAACCAAAGAACAAGACGCCAAGGTGCAAAAAATGACCGTCTGAAGGGAGTATAATTCTCCCATTGTAACATCATGAGAACGCCCCCATCCTGTGTTCAGGAAGGGGGCGGTTGAGTGCGGGTATTGCGGAAACGCACTCAAGGGAGAAGGTTAAAGGGAAGATGCATCTTTCCTGTATACGCTGAAATCCATATTCTTGATCAGGTCAGAGTGAAGCATAACGCTAAAGCTCAAGGCGCCAATCAGCTGAAAATAAACGCTCCACAGAGCCGGTTGCAGATGGGCCATGTCAAATGTCTTGACGGCCTCATCGGCGATAAAAAACAGACTGATCATGATGCTGGTGAAAACCATAGACTTCACACTGATGGTGATTTCCCGGCGACGATCCTCGGCGGTCTGGTGCGGGTTGAGCTTGCGGCCATAGATAAACCACCTGCCGAAGACGAGGAAATAGACATTGACCAAAACAGGTCCGGCGAATTTGGCGAAAACATCGCTGAGACCCTTTTCGGTGAAATCAGTGACGGTGTAAGTGAAGACAAGAGTCATCAGGAGCAGCACGGCGGCGAGCATGAACCAACCGGGTGAGAGAAAGTCAAACAGGCGGCGGGGCTGCAGGTCGGCGGTGCGGGTCGTGCTGTTGTTCAATTGACGCATCTTCTTGAAATTCCTGAATTCCCAAATGGACAACAGGATGAGAGAGGCATACTGCAGGACGGCATAGAAGGTGACAATGGTTTCCTCTCCGTGGCCTTCCGGTCGATAGCCGGTCGCCATGCCCCAGATGAGAAGAAGAAGCCCGATCAGGAACGCTGCGCCATTCAGGGCTTTGTAAAAAATCAGGTGACCGGGAATTTTGGTCGCGGCACTGCCGGGGTATAGCTTTGGATAGTCCGCCGGCGGATATTTGGCGCAGATATATTTTATGCGGCCCATAATTTTTTTGGGAAAATAATAGGACAGCAGGAAGATTTGGCTGATAAAAATCAGGTAAAATAAAATGGTCAGGGTCATAACGGGTTCCTTTATGCGCGTGGCGCTGCCGGGCCTTAGAGGCTTCGGGCATCCTTTTTATATACGGAGAAATCTATTTCTTCGGGCCTGTAGCCGCGCAACATGGCGCCGGGGCCGAAGATAATAATCGCTTGGAAATAGAGACTAATGATCGCTGGCTGGAGGTAATCGAGGGCATATTGCTGAACCGCCTGATCAATGATCAGAAAGCTGCTCAGCGCGATGCTGCCGATGACAGCGGATCTGATGACGAGTTCAGTCTGCTTGAGTTTATCCTTATGTGCCAGATGGGGATCAAGCTTACGGCCCCTCAGATGCTGGACAATCATGGCGACAAAGACAAAATTAGCCATAGAAACGGCCAGAAGCATAACATAAACACTTTTTTTCAAAGGAACAGTGAGACCGGCATCGGTCAGAAAATAGACGAGCCAGATGATGATCAGGGCTACGGCCAGAATAACCGGAACTGGGGAAATAAAGTCAAACAGATGGCGGCGCGTTAAGGAGGCGGTGCGGCGGCTACTGTTATTGCATTGGCGCATTAATTTATAATGTTTAAACGTGGTCAGCTCCGTCAGGACATGGGGGACGGCCTGTAACACAAAGAAGGCGGCAACCAGCGCTTCCTCGCCATGGCCTTGGGGGCGGTAGCCGGTCATGAGGCCAGTCAGGATCAGCCCCAGGCCTATCAGGGCAATGACGATGTTCATACCGCGGAAAAGGCGCATGCCCTGTCTGGCTTTTCGTTCCGTGTCGAACGTGTAACTTGCCGGATAAAGTTTCGGATAGTCGTTCGCGGGAAAATTTTTCAGCACATACGTGAGCCGGCGCAGCATGATCCGTGGATAATGCAGAGACAGAAGATAAATCTGGCTTAAAAAGATCAGGTAAAACAAGGCTGTGGTGATCAGGGGGTCAAATGTCATGTCTTATTCCTTACGCGGTCTTATTGTTCAGGATATTGGCGAAAGCGATGCGGATTTCTGAATCCGTCGCGCCGGCATTTCGTAATGTTGTGATGGCCTTTTCCAGGGTCGCGACCACCAGGTCATTGACATCGACCATGCTGTTGGCCCGGGCGTCCGGATGGATATAGGTGCCGCGATAGCCCTTGGTCTGGATGACACTGTCTCGTTCGAGCAATTGATAGGCCTTGGCGACGGTCTTGTTATTCATTTCCAGGTCATTGGCCAATTGCCGGATAGAGGGCAGGGGGTCTCCCGGCGCAATCGCCCCGTCCATCACCGCCTGCTTGATCTGGGTGACCAGCTGGGCATACAGCGGGACCGTATCTTCAATGTCGATCGTAATTTCCATCATTGGTGCTCCATATGTACCATTACAATAAGGGGTACATCTATTTTAGCCAAAGCGCAAGGGATTTTTTAAAAGCCCGTTTTTTCAGCTATCCCGGCTTAGGACAGTGGGGCAATTGTGTGGGAAACCTTGATTTCCTGAATGTCTATATCAAGGGAATCGAGCAGAAAATAATAAGACAGGAAAATCAGGGTAAACAGGCTGATTACGGCAACGATTTTCAATTTGAAGGCATGTTGATGATATTTGGCGCGGTCACGATGGCGGAGGACATCCAGCATCTCGTCGCCGAAATAGATTGAGAGAAAGGTGCCGGTGCCGCTCAGCAGGATAATGCTCCAATAGGGTACTGGCGTAATCAGGATTTTCTTCAAGAGAATGGTCAAAATGGTTTTTTCATAGACACTTTGGGTGAAAAGAAGGCCGTAGGTATTCACGCTTATGGCAAGGACCCAGACGATAATTTCGCTATAGAGCATCCGGAAGCCAAAGATCAGACGAATGGGAAAATCCAGCAGGAAACCGGCATCGGCCACGGGGGTGCACAGGACAAAAAAGCTCCAGGTCAGAAGAGCCACCAATCCCCCGGTCATCAGGCCATACTCGTAACTGAGATAACTGAAATAGGCAATGAGCAGCCCCAGCAGCAGCAGGAATTTGATCAAAGCTTCACGGTGCGTTTCAGTTTTATGTAATTTTTCTAGGCCGAGGGTCATGAGGGTTCTCCTGATTACGGGGCGAATTGAACGTACTTTATGGGATAAAACCAAAAAGAAAAAGTACAATAAAGGGCGTAGCCGCCCATTATATTCAGGAGAGAGGAAGCTTATAAAGTAAAGGCGGCAGATCTAAACGTCTGCCGCCTTTATATTTGTTTGTATCAGGTTGTGTCTATTCTTGATCGATTGTCATGGTGCCGTCGGCGAGGGCGGCATCCTGCATGGCTTTTTGCAGCTTTTCGAAGGCGCGGACCTCAATCTGGCGCACCCGTTCGCGGCTGATGTTATAGACTTTACTCAGATCTTCCAGAGTCGCCGGGCTGTCTTTCAGGCGGCGTTCGGTGAGAATATGCTGCTCACGCTCGTTCAGTCCCTGCATGGCATCGGCCATCAGGGCGCGGCGGTTGTCCAGTTCTTCATCATTGGCATAGGCGGTTTCCTGGTCAACGGCGTTTTCGTCTTCGAGCCAGTCCATCCACTCGCCTTCGGCGTCGGCGCGCATTGGCGCATTCAGGGAATGATCGGCGCCTGCCATCCGGCGGTTCATCTGTACCACATCATTTTCGCTGACATCCAGTCGAGTGGCAATTTCAGAGACATGATCGGGATGAAGATCGCCATCGTCAATTGCCTGTATCTGGCCCTTGACCCGACGCAGGTTGAAGAATAATTTCTTCTGAGCCGCAGTGGTGCCAATTTTAACCAGTGACCAGGAGCGCAGTATATATTCCTGAATGGAAGCGCGAATCCACCACATGGCATAGGTGGCCAGTCGGAAACCGCGATCGGGGTCGAAGCGTTTTACCGCCTGCATCATGCCGACATTGCCTTCGGAGATCAGTTCGCCCACAGGCAACCCATAGCCACGATAGCCCATGGCGATCTTGGCCACCAGCCGCAGATGCGAGGTCACCAGCTTATGGGCGGCTTCGCTGTCTTCATGCTCGGTCCATGCCTTGGCCAGCATAAATTCTTCTTCCGGTTTCAGCATGGGGAACTTGCGGATTTCCTGCAGGTATCTTGTCAGACTGCCTTCAGGGGTAATTGCCGGGGTAATGTTCTGCGCCATAATGCTCTCCACCTTGTCTTTCATCATACTCATTGAATAAGTATAACATACTCTCGTATTTTTTTCACCTTGTCGGCCTGATTTCTAACCCAAGTCTAATTTTTCTCGAGGGCAGAAATAAGGCGTTTCATGTCATTTGGTAATTCTGCCTCAAATGTCAAGGTTTCGCCAGTGGTGGGATGTACAAATCCGATCACATAGGCGTGAAGAGCCTGTCTTTTAAAGTCAAGCAGGGCTTGCTGGGCTTCATCCGAGAAGTTTTTTGACATGATTGGCCCTGCTTTGCCATAGAAGGGGTCGCCGACCAGGGGATGGCGGATACTCGCCATATGAACCCTGACCTGATGCGTGCGGCCGGTTTCAAGCCGGCATTCCACCAGACTCAGGCTCGGGGCCAGTTTCTGGATGGCGTCGCCGCGTTCAAACGTCTTGCGTTTAGGCTCCAGCCGGCGCAAGACACGATAATGGGTGATGGCGTCGCGCCCACGCTTGCTTTCATAAGGCACCACGGACATTTTCAGGCGATTGCGCGGATCACGGCCAATTTTCTTATGGATTTCAGCCGCCGCCGGGTTGGGAACGCCCCAGACGACGGCCTGATAGGCGCGTTCCAGGCTGTGTTTGGCGAATTGTTTGGCGAGCTTGGCATGGGCGCGGTCCGTCTTCGCCGCCACCATCAGGCCGCTGGTGTCCTTGTCGATACGGTGGACGATACCCGGACGCTTGACACCATTGATGCCCGACAGGCTGTCGCCACAATGATAGATCAGGGCGTTGACCAGGGTGCCGTCCGGATTACCGGGGGCGGGGTGAACCACCATGCCGGCCGCTTTATTGATTACGATCAGCTGGTCGTCTTCATACACCACGTCCAGCGGGATGTCCTGACCAACGGGCACGGGCTCTGTTGTATCGGGTAAAGTGAAAAAAAACTGATCTCCGCGTTTGACCCGATATGACGGGTCGTTTATTGTCGCGGGCGTAGAGGGAGACGCCGCCGGGGCGAGCTGTACCTCACCTTCAGTGACCAGATTTTTCAGACGCGAGCGGCTGATGTCCGGCACAGATTGGGAGAGGAATTTATCCAGCCGCAGACCTTCGGTCTCGCTGTCTACCGTAACGTCAGTGGCTGTTGTATCCGCCGCTGTTTCATCACTTATAATGGAATTATCTATTGTCATGACAGAAGAACTGCCAAAAACCAGCGGATTTCTCAAGTTTATTGTGATCTTTATGGGGATTTTAATTGTTGTGGGCCTCGCTGTAGTGGTTTGGAAAGTCATGGATCTGGCTAAAAAGAAGGCCGCACGGGAGAAATTGGAGGCGGCGCAGAAAGAACGCCTCCTTACGGCTCAAGAGCGCGGCGCCCTGCCTGCGGAGCCTTTCTCCTTTGATCTTAACTTGGAGTCGGGGGAGGAAATCCTGGAAAGTTCTTCTGCTGCGGCGGGGCTGTGGGTGCGGATTGGCCGCGACGGGGTCACACAACGGATCATCCTGGTGGATTACTCTGGTAAGGTGATCGGCAGCATTCAGGTGAAACATAATGATGCAGCTCATTCTCTCTGATAAATTAATGACTCAAATCTGTCACCATGTGGTGGCGGACTATCCCCGGGAAGCATGCGGGCTTCTGATCGGGTTGCGGGATGGCGGGGACGAGGGTCAGGTGACCGGTGTGGTGCCGTCTCCCAATATGGCGGCGGACCCTCATGTTTCTTTTGAGATTGATCCGGCGTTGATTTTGAAATACCACAAGCAACTGCGGGATAAGGATGATATTATTCTCGGCCATTACCACAGTCATCCAGAGGGATTGGCGCGGCCTTCCGACCGGGATCGGCAGCAGAATTATGATCCGGCCATGGTCTGGGTGAT
>TARA_R110002073_G_scaffold60209_3_pt1 | contig 26744 bp, 16 predicted proteins | sample TARA_R110002073 | Tara Oceans TARA_R110002073 (sample SAMEA4397174) | marine metagenome | biome: Polar Biome; feature: [DCM] deep chlorophyll maximum layer (ENVO:01000326); material: water (ENVO:00002006), including particulate matter (ENVO:01000060) such as... | depth 40 m | reverse complement strand
AGTGCAATCTACATTTCGATTAAATCAACAGCCCGTCAAGAGTTTCGAAGAGCGCTCGCCGTGGATCGAAAGTCATGCAAGACTTTCTCTACGCACAAAAAATGCCCAAACCCAATAAGAAAAAAGTGCTGCACCGCGTTGCCCAAAACGGCTACCCCAACCAGTGATCGCCTATGGGGGGGCGGTTAGTCGATGTAGCTCTCTAACAGTCGTAAGACGGCGCGAATGCTGCTTAGAGATGCGGTTTCCGACGCGGTGTGATAACTCGTTGTGGGGATTTGCAGGGTGGTGCCATTGATTTTCCCCTCGGTCGCCGCCGTCAAACGCCCTAATTCGGTCCGTCCAAAGGAGAGCGGCTTTTCGCGAGTGCGGTTGATCGCTTCGACATAGTCGTCTTTGAAACTGTAGCCGATCCCCAGCGACTCACAACGATCTTGTAGTTCCATCGTCATGTCGCTGGCAAAAATGGCGGTGGCATCACGTCGTCGCAGAACGACTTCTTGCGCGGCGGCCGCCAACGGGGTCGGATAGGGGCTGGTGTCCAGCACAATTAAACGCTGAGTCCACAATTGTTGCCGCAGAAACCACTCGAGCGCGTACCGCCAACTTCGTCCCGCTTCTTCGCCCGCGGTGAACAGCACAGTGCCCTGAAAACCACAGCGGAACATGTGAACGAGGATCGCGACCGACAACACATTGTCAAGTTGAGCCGAGATGAAACCATCGGCGATCGTCAGCCGATCGACAAACGAAACCGGGGTGCCGGGTTGCAGATGGCTAAGTCCATCGATTTCAAAAATCAAGTTGCGGCGATTGGGACAGACGAAGGAACGCGTGATCGCGCCTTGCCCCAAATAGGTTCCAACGTGCGGCAAATGTGACTGGACTCGTTGGCCGATGAAACGATCCTGGATTAATTCCATCATCTGTTCCGAGACCGAGTCGCCATTCAGCTCGCCTCGGTTGCCCGCGATGAACGCTGCGTATTGGAATTCGTTGGGGCCGGTACAGAGCAATCCGTGACGATCGACGTGCGCGGACAAAATGATGGAATCCGGCCGCTTGCCATGGGCCACTAAGACGCCGTGGTACAGCGAAACGTTCACCGACAATTCCTCGAGTTCGCGCAACACGACTCGAAAAAAAGCTTGCTCGACGCCGACTACCGATGGCTCGCGAACCAAGCCACCGAGCAGATGCAGAAAATCACTTAATCCAGCGTCACTCGCTGCCGAATGTTTTACCAACGCGTCACGACCTTTGCATAAAAGAGGATACCCCGCCTCGGAGTTTCATTGCATGCACAACTTTTGGCAATCACATGACGTCGTGTCGGATTGCAAAGCGGTCGAGCATCCATGCCACACTTGACGCCTTAGTCTCGCTGGATCCAAGGGTTGATGTCGTCGCTGATCTTGACGTTGGAGGTGACAAATTTAACCACCGCAGGGATCACTTCAGACGACTCATTAACTAACGCCGGGCCACTAAGACTTGTTTTGACCATTTGCTGGGTTAGCCCCGACACTTCGCCTTGTCCTGCTTTCTTCTTGAACACTTCGATCCGTTTCGCAATACGAGTGGCTTCGGAACCTTCAGAGCTGCTGTCGCCCGCGACGATCATGATCGGCATACGCAGTACGTTAATATCGGTCAGCGTGGTGTCGATCCCGACTCCCTTGAGCTGTTTTTCGGGACTAATCAACACGAGCGCTTTGACGTCTTGGCCTTGCTTTTTGCTGCCGATCGACGGCCATCGCCAATCACGCATCGTGAAATGCGACGCCAACACACAGCCTTCGCGGACTCCGATCATGACCAGGGCGTTCAAATTGAGTTTGCCGTCGTCGTTCTCGTGCTTCAGGAACTGTTTGGCTTCTTCGAGATCGGCAGACAAGATTGCATCGATGTCGCGTTTGTTCATCGTCGAAAGATTGAAGGTCTGAGTTTTGCCTCGCAGATCCGTGAACTCTTTGCTGCCGCCGTGACCGCGGTAATCAGGGGCTAAGACCGCACATCCGGCATCGCGAAGGGCGACCACAAGATTGTAGTACGGGCTCGCTTGACCCTCCCATTCATGGATCAGGATTACGGGAATGGCGTCTTTCCCCTTGTTCGAGGGGAAGTAGAAGGCGCGAAGAGCTATGCCGTCGCGAGTTTTTAGCGTGACCGGACGTGGTTTTAGCGCCGGATCCTCTTTGCCCTTGCCTTTCCCTTTTGGGGGCTGGCCGACCGCGATCGAGGCAACCACGACGCTCATCGCAAACACCAAGAACATCACGACCATGCGGCGAACAGCATCGTGAGTCGGGGCGGCATCACGTGTTGGGGTGGCATTACGGGGTAAGTCGGACGGGTTATGCAGGGACTGGACGGCTACCGCGCTTCGCATGAAGGACTCCTAAACGTATTTTTCCGGTCGGCTGAAAGCTGTTCGCTTCACTCGTCTCGTGGGCAACGCATTCTTTCGGACACGCTGCACCGGTTAATCTTACTATCCAGCTTTATCTTACTATCTAGCGATTTCAGAGTGTAACCCAATCGTCCCCGTTAAGGGGCACCAAGACGGGGTGGGGGATAGGTTTGATGAGTTGAATAAAGGGGGGGAGCGGCACGCAGATAACGAAACCGTCCTAATAAAGGTTAAACTGGCACGTCACGTCGGTCAAACTAACCGGACAAACAATCCGCGTTGATCTATACTGTGCCCATAATCCAGCGTTTGCTCGCACCGCCTGCCTCGCCAGATCGATCCAAAAGTCCAAGATTCGCATTTCAGAAACCCTCACCACCACTTTCTGTACAAATCGACAATGAAGTTTTGCCCCCCTTGTTGCCATGCTGCTGCCCCACTTTCGCGTTTGTCGACCCAGGCAAAAGCCGTTGCTTTGAAGCTTGCCATCGCAGGGGTGGTCTGGGGCGTGTTGGGAATCGTGACACAGACGCAGCTGTATGCCCAGCGAGATCTTACCGAGATTCCGCAGCCGGACCCGGTCAGCGAGTCGGCTGAAATGCGAGTGGACGAATCGGCGAACGTCAATCTCTACGCGGCCGATCCTCAGATTCGCAAGCCAATTCAAATGAACTTTGATGCCTCGGGCGCCTTGTGGGTGGCGACCAGCGAGGTGTACCCGCAAATCAAGCCAGGCGAATTGGCCGACGACAAAATCGTGGTTTTGCGTGATACCGACGGCGACGGTGACATCGACCAATCGACCACGTTTGCCGATGGATTGCTGATTCCGACCGGGGTAATCCCTGATGGCGAAAACGCTTGTTACGTCGCCGACAGCACTCAATTGCTGCATCTGGCGGACACCGACGGTGACGGAATTGCGGACCAACGCCGCGTTATCTTTAGCGGCTTCGGCACCGAAGACACGCACCATCTGCTGCATACGTTGCGTTGGGGGCCTGATGGATGTTTGTATTTCAATCAATCGATTTACATCCACAGCCACATTGATACCGCGTACGGCACCCGGCACTTGGACGGAGGCGGGATTTGGCGTTATCGTCCCAGTACCGGCCGCTTGGAAGTGTTCTGTAAAGGGTTCATCAATCCATGGGGTCACGTGTTCGATGAACAAGGCGAATCGTTTGTCACCGATGGGGCGGGGTACGAAGGCATCAACTATGCGTATCCTGATTCCGTCTTTAATACGTCGCCAGGAGCGAGTCGGTGGTTGAGCGGATTGAATCCAGGAAGCCCGAAACATTGTGGACTCGCGGTGCTGTCGGGAACCCACATCCCCGCCGACTGGAATGGCAACTTGGTCACCAACGATTTCCGCAGCCACCGAGTGTGCCGCTTCGACGTCGCGCCCGACGGCAGCGGATTCCGCAGCCAGCAGCAACCCGAAATCATCACGACATCTCATGTTGCGTTCCGCCCAATCGACGTGCGGATGGGGCCCGATGGCGCCGTCTACATTGCCGATTGGTACAACCCGATCATCCAGCATGGCGAAGTCGATTTCCGTGACGAACGACGCGATCGCAAGCATGGTCGAATTTGGCGGGTCAGTTTTCCTGAGCAGCCGCTGGATCTGTGGCCGGAATTTTCAAAACAGTCGACTGCGCAGTTGTGTCAACTGCTCGAGGATCCATCGCTTGACGTTCGCCAATTTGCTCGCGAAGAATTGTGGCGACGTGCGGCAACCGATTCCGCCAGCGTGATGAAAACGATCCGTGATTGGCGAGACGCCGACAATGCAAATGCCGCGATGCGAGCATTGGAAGTGTTGTGGATGAACGAAGTGGTTTCCGCGGCGAACGTGGAGGATGCCAAAATCGCGATTGCCGCCAGCCAGCAATCCGAAAAACGTGTGCTTGGCACGGCGCTGCGAAGCATTTGGCGTAGCCGCGAAAGCGTCTCCAGTGACAGTGATGCCTACCACGCGATCTCGCAGATGGTGTTCGCACAAGCGGATGCGGCCGATCCGAGAACACGATTAGAAGTGGCTATTAGTGTTGGCCAAGCACGTGCGGATCGCGACGCACTGAACGCTGTGATCAAGGTTGCCAAGCATCCGATCGACAGCAACCTGGATTTTGCAATCTGGCAATCCTTGCGAAAGCTCGACGCGGCATCGCCATCGGCTTCCATCTTGGAACTGATCGATTGGCAGTCGAAACCGCATGAATTGGCCATTGCCGTTGGTGCGATTGCCAATCCAAAGGCAGCTCAAGTCGCGATTGAAATGCTGCGGCGTGATGCCGGCAAAGCGGCCTCGAGCGACGAGTTGTTTTTGGCCACAGTCCGAGCTGGCAACGCAAAACAGCTCGGTCAGTTACTTGAGATGTTGACCCGCCCCGATTCGTCGGCGCCATCGGCATCGCGACTGACCTCGCTACTTGAGCGGACGAAGTCCGATGGAACCGTCCCGGCCGACGCAAACGCGAGCGTCGCGGTAGCGGTTGCGGATGTCGAAACACTCGCCCGCAACCCCCAGTGGCGCACGTCGTTGTATCGAGCGGTCGCCACTTGGAAACTGAGTGAAGCCGAGTCTGCTTTGATCGAAATGCTGCCCAAAGCGACCGGCGATAGCCGAGTGGCATTGATCGAGGCGATTGGATCGTTCGAGTCGGACAAGGCCAAGCAGACGATCCACGGACTACTCAATTCGCAGGACACTCAGGCCCGCGTTGCTGCTACGCGAGCGATGGCAAGCAATCGTCCGCGAGCCGCGTTTGCCGCGGTGATCAAGCTCGTCCAAGACAAAGAAACAATTAACGAGGGATCCGCGATCGTTGCCGAAATGGCGAAACGCAAAGACATTCCCGAAGCGTTTGCCAGCGTACTGGAAAAACACACACTCGACACCGATCTGGCAGGTCACCTGCTGCGACACATCCGCAGCAGTGGTGGCAATGCACGACTCGAAGAAGCAATTCGCAATAGCGGCAAACTTGAAGATCTGGCTTGGAAATTGACCCCGGAACTTTCGGCCGAGATTTTGGCTCAAGCCAAGCAGGGATCAGCAGCCAACGGCGAACGAATCTATCGTCAAGCAAAACTGCAATGCATCAACTGTCACGCCATTGGAACGGCGGGCGGATTGGTTGGTCCCAACCTGATCAGTATCGGGGGCAGTTCGCAGCCCGATTACATTTTGGAATCGCTACTTGCACCGAACGTGAAACTAAAAGAAGGCTACACGACGACGCAGTTCTTGACCGATGAAGGCCGCGTGATCAGCGGGATTGTGCTGACGGAAAATGACAAAACGATCCAAGTCCGGCTTGCCGATGGCACCGTCACTTCGGTCGTCGTCGATTCGATCGAAGATGAATCGCCGGGCAAGTCGCTGATGCCCGAAGGGCTGCTAGACAATGTGACGCAGGCCGAGCTCGCGGATCTTGTCGCGTTTCTTTCCGCGCTGGGACGGGTTCCGGAATTTACCGTTTCGACCGAGCCGATGCTCCGCAGCATCGAGACTCTGATTTTTACCAATCAATCGAATCACCTGATCAATCGCACCAGCACTGATGCGGTGGCCAGTGGCGCTGACGTCATGCAGTGGCGGCCACTGACGTCGCGAGTCGATGGAACCTTTGCGATCGAAGAGATGGATGCGTTTAAGCAGCACCGAACGACACCGCCAACGTCGTTCATTCGTTTTCAAATCAGCGTGTCCTCCGGTGCCGACGCTCACTTGGGGCTGCCCAACGAGATCAGCGAAGCTTGGGTGGATGGCAAACCGACTCCCGCAGCATCGCTGCGGACCGAAGCGTTGCCCGAGGGCGATCACACGATTGTGCTTGCCATTGACCGGACTCAGCAAACCTCTCCGTTTACCATCGGGTTGTCCGGCAACGTGACCACGCCCGAGCCGAAGTAAGCCGTCAGCCGACGTCTTTTTGTCGCCGTCTTTTTTGTCGCCCGACGTCGCCGACGTCGGAGATTATTCATCTGCCTGATGTCACCGACGTCGGAAAGAGAGGAACGTGCGAGGCAACTTTTCGGACATTCCGAGCGAACCGGGGGGCAAATGGCCGCGTAGCGGTGTTGAGAACCTCTCTCAGACCGTTATATTTCCGGTTTGAACATTCCCACATTGAAGGACTTACCCAAGAACTGCCGCATGACGATTCAAACTGAATCCCGCCGGCCCATGATCGAGGCGATCGGGCTGAGTAAGTTTTATGGTCCTTTTGCCGCGACTCGCGACGTCACATTTTCGGTCGGCGAAGGCGAATTGGTGGCGTTTTTGGGCCCCAATGGTGCTGGAAAAAGCACGACGATGAAGATGTTGACCGGGTATATCGCCGCCAGCGAGGGCGAAGCTCGGATCGCAGGTCACAACATGATGGAAGACCGGATCGCGGGCAGTCGCCGATTGGGCTACTTGCCCGAAAACGGCCCGCTTTATCCGGAAATGACCCCCTACGCGATGCTCAGTTTTTTCGCTGAAGCTCGCGGGATGACAGCGGCTCGCAAGAAAGATCGCATCGACGCCGTCGTCGACATCTGTGACCTCTCGAGTGTCGTTCATAAACCGATCAGCAAACTTTCCAAGGGGTTCAAGCAACGTGTCGGCATGAGTCAGGCGTTGTTGCACGAGCCCGATGTTTTGATCCTGGACGAACCGACTGCGGGTTTGGATCCCAACCAGATTCGCGGAGTCCGCAAAACGATGCGGCGGTTGAGCGAAACGAAAACGATTCTGCTCAGTACGCATATTTTGCAGGAAGTCGAAGCGATGGCGGACCGCGTGGTCATGATCAACGAAGGACGACTTGTGTACGACGGTGACGTCGAAGGTCTGCGAAAACTCGGGGCAAACGATTTGGACGAAGCGTTTCATTCGCTGACTCAGGGTGCCACCGCGTAGCGTGCCCACCACGCCTGCGTTGGAGCGATCGTTTGGCATCCGTGACAAGCATCGTTCGTGCTCGCGAACATCGCCTCAGGGCTAAGAACATCGCCTCGGGTTATGACGCGAGTTTTCAGGGATTGACGGCATTCAGGGATTGGCGGCCGAGCTCGGCCGCCAATCGACCGCCGAGACATCCTTGCTGATTCCGACGGGGCCAACAATTGACTGGCTCAACAATTGACTGGCCCAAAACTGACATGAATGCACGCAAACTGTAACCTCCGAGTCGCTGTTGCACTCCGCTCCGAGGTTTTCCGCAACGAGCTAATCAACATCGAAGCCAACCGCTTCGACACGTTTAATCCATCCCATCAATCAAACAGATAACATGACGCTCAATAACGTCGCATTTGCCCTGCTGAACCTGTTCGTCTTGGACTTGATCCTGCTGTTGGTGTTAATGGCGATCGTCGCTGCACTGGCGGGCACCAAGCGTGCTGCTTATGCCGTGCTGAAACGAAACTTTGTGGGCTATTTCGGTAACCCTACCGGCTACGTCTTCCTTTGTATCTTTGTCTTTTTGACATCGGTATCGGCGTTTTGGCCTTACGAGTTCTTCAACCAAAACTTGGCCACGCTGGACCAGCTGAATTACTGGTTCCCGTTGATCATGTTGGTGTTCATCCCCGCAATTACGATGAGCATTTGGGCTGAAGAAAAGCGACAAGGCACCGACGAATTGCTGCTGACGCTGCCGGCGGACGACTTTGACATCGTGATCGGCAAGTACATGGCTGCCGCATCGATTTTCACGGCATCGCTGCTGTTTAGCCAATTGAGTACATTCATCACGCTGGCCGTGCTGACCGAAGGAACACTTGATACCGGGCTGATCTTCACCACCTATCTCGGCTATTGGTTTGTCGGTTTGGCGATGATCGCGATTGGCATGATCGCGTCCTTCTTGACGGGTAACTTGACGGTCGGTTTTATCCTGGGGGCTCTCTTCAATGCTCCGCTTGCGTTTGCCTCGCTTGCCGATTCGATCAGTCCCAACAAACGGATTGCCGAATGGTTGGCCAGCAGCGGGATCGCACGTCCGTTTGACGATTTTGGTCGCGGTGTGATCAGCCTTTCCGCAGTCGGCTATTTCGTACTTGTCGCTGCGGTGGCGCTCTACGCCACGATGGTTCTGATTGGACGACGTCACTGGACCGGTGGCAAAGACGGCAACACGATGGCGTGGCACTATATCGCTCGCGTCTTGGCCTTGATCGTGATTACTGCTGGTGCGGTCACACTGTTTCGAAATTGGGACTACCGCAAAGATTTGACTGAAGGCAAAGTCAGCTCGTTGGCGGGAGCGACCAAAACGCTGATCCAAGAACTGGACACCGATCGGCCGATCGTGATCGACGCGTTTATCAGTGCGGATATCCCCGAAATCTACGCTCGTACACGCTACGAGTTGATCAATCTGCTGAAAGAGTTCCGCAGCGAAGCTGCCAAGCGTAATCGCACGATTGAAATCAATCTGTACGACAATATTGAACTGTTCAGCGAAGAGGCTGCACTTGCGTCGGAGCGATTTGGAATCGAACCGGTGACCCGCATGGTGCGAGAGAAGGGATCGTTCCAACAAAAAGAATTGATCTTGGGTGCCGCATTCCGATCGGGACTCGAAAAAGTCACGGTGCCGATCTTTGAATACGGGATTCCGGTCGAATATGAATTGGTTCGCTCGATTAACACCGTAGCCGAGGGAACTCGGAAACGGATTGGTATTGTATCGACCGACGCTCGCTTGATGGGCGGCATGGTGATGCAAGGCATGTCTCCGTCGCAAGCCGCCAAACATCCGTTGATCGAAGAGCTTGCCAAACAATACGATGTCGAAGAAGTCGATCTGGGGGCCCCCGTGACCGTGGGGATGTTTGACGCGATGATCGCCGTGCAGCCTTCGACGCTGCCGCCGGATCAATTCAGTCGCTTGGTCGACGCGATCAAAGTCGGTGTCCCGGTTGCGGTTTTTGAAGATCCAATGCCGGTGTTCAACCAAGCCATCACACCAACGGGCATGCCCAAGCAGTCGCCCGGCAGCATGTTCGGTGGCGGCGGTCCGATGCCTAAGGGGAACATCCACGAACTTTGGGATGCGCTTGAGATCGAGTCGCCTGGGACTCCCGGAATGCAGGGGCTGTTCTCGTCCGATTTGGTTTGGCAGCAATTCAATCCCTACCCGAACCTTGAACGGAATATCAACGAGTTGTGGGTCTTTGTCGACGAAAACGCACCCGAAGTCGAAGAGGGTGAAGCGCTCAGCGAAAAGAGCGTCATCACCTCCAAACTTCGCCAAGTATTGTGCTTGTACGCCGCATCGGTACGAGCGAAAGACAGTTCGACTCTGAAGCACACCAAATTGATGTCCACCGGCGGACGCAGCGGTTTGCTGCCGTTCAACAAGGTGCAACAGATCATGCAAGGTGCGACCACCGTGGCTCGTGAAATCGATAGCGTCAGCCCTGGGTTGGCGGTCGCTATGACGATCGAAGGAGCCGTGGCGGCAACCGAAAAGAAAGCCAGCGACGATGATTCGAAAAAGGACGCCGGCAACGAGGCTGAGAAAGCCGATTCACCTGCGGCCGCTCAAGGCATCAAGGCAGTCTATGTTGCCGACACCGACATCATGTCACCGGTCTTTTTGCAGATCCGGGCCGATCCCAAGCAGGCAGCGGACATGCGTTTCCAGTTCCAAAATGTGACGTTTATTCTGAACGCGATTGATTGGTTGACTGGCGAAACCGACTTCATCGAAGTGCGAAAGCATGAGCCGATTTTTGCCAGTTTGCGAATGATCGACTCGGTCAAGGAAATCGCCAGCAGTAATGTCAGCAAGCGTAGTAAGGAATTCCAAGACGAGTATGACGAGACCGTTCGTGAAGCTCAGGAGAAAATGGATACCGAGCTGAAGTCGCTTCGCGAAGAGCTGGAAAAGCTGCAGAAAGAAAGTGCCAATGGCCGTGTCCCTCCGGACAAGTTGCAAGCCAAGGTGCAAGCGTTCCAAACGCTGCAAGAACGCGAGCAAACTCGTTTGGAAGTCAAGATTGCCAAGAGCGAACGTGATCGCGAACAAAAGATTGGTGACATTCAACGTGAAGCCGATCAGAAGGTGACTTGGATTCAAAACCAAGTCAAAGCCGCAGCCGTCGTGCTGCCATGTATCCCACCATTGATCATCGGTGTGATTGTATTCGCCTCGCGGCGATTGCGTGAACGAGAAAACATCAGCAAAAGCCGTTTGAAATAGTGAGATAGAGTCGTGAACGAAGGTACAAAAACAGGAATTTTCTGGGTCGTTGCGGTTGTGATGCTCGGCATCGCGACGTTAGTCGCATGGCCCACGACGAGCGATAGCGAAACCGGCGGATTCGTCGGTAAACCGCTGTTCGAAGAATTTAAAGATCCGTTGGCAGCGGCCAGCTTGAAAATTGTCACCTATGACGAAGTCGATGCGACGCTGCAGTCGTTTGAAGTTCGTCGCGACAAGGAGACAGGCCAGTGGACGATCCCCTCGCGAAAGGGACCAAACAACAAGGGCTACCCTGCCGATGCCGTTGATCACATGAAAGAGGCAGCGAACTCGCTTGTCGACTTGAAGGTGCTCGATATCCAATCGGAAAACCCCGAGGATCACGAGGGGCTTGGTGTTGCCGAGCCGAAACTCGAAGAGCTGAAGCGTGGTGATGAAGGTGTCGGCCGCTTGGTGACGCTGAAAGATGAGTCGCAAAAGACGTTGGCTGCGTTGATCATTGGCGACAAACTGAAAGACGATCCTGAGAAAGTCTACGTCCGCAAACCGGGACAGGATCCCGTTTATGTCGTCAAGCTTGATGACACGCCGCTGACGACTCGTTTTCAGGATTGGATCGAAGAAGACCTGCTGAAACTGAGCAGCATCGATATCGACACGATGGAAATCAAGGACTACAGCGCTAGTCTCGGAGCCAATGGCATTTCGTTGCAGCGGAACTACGTCGCCAGCGTCGTGATGGACGGTTCGCAGTGGAAGCTTGATAAACTGATGAAGTATCCCGAGAACAATCCACTCGGCGAACCGACTCCGGTTGCGGTCAAACCCGGCGAAACGCTTAATGCGACCAAGTTAAACGAGATGAAGAACGCGTTGGACGATCTGAAGATCGTGGACGTCGTTCGTAAACCGGCGGGCATCAGCGAAAACCTACGCGCCGACAAAGATCTTGTCTCGGACCAAGAAGCTCTTGAATCGCTTGCGCGTCGTGGATTCTATCCGCTGCAAACCTCCGATGGCGGCGAATACGAAATGATCTCGGCCAACGGTGAATTGACCGTTTCGCTGAAAAACGGCGTTCAATACCTGCTTCGCTTCGGCAACGTTTCTGGATTGACCGACGAAGCGGACCAGGAAGCCAAAGAGGGCGAAGAAGCGACCAGCGGCGGAGTGAATCGCTACTTGTTGGTTACCACGCAAGTGGACGAATCGAAATTTCCCGCACCGCAATTGCGAGAGATCCCGCAAAACCTTGATGATTTGAGGAAGTTGTTGGGGGAAACCGAACCGAAGGCGGAGCCAGCAAAGGCGGACGAGGAAGCTGAGAAACCAGCTACGGAAAAAGAGGACGCATCCGAAGCCGAGATGAAAGCGGACGAAGCAACGGAAACACCGGATGCCGACGAGGCCAAACCTGCCGAAGAAACGAGCGCTGCAGAGGAATCGAAGCCTGCTGAAGAAATGAAGGCAGAGGAAGCGGAATCTGACGACGCGAAGGCGGACGAGCCCAAGGAAGTCGAAGAGCCCAAGGAAGTCGAAGAGCCCAAGGAAGTCGAAGAGGTCGAGGCGGAGTCTAGCGAATCGCCTGCGGAATCAGGCGAAAGTGAACTCGAAGGCTCGGGCGAAGCCAGCGGCCAAGGCGAAGCTCAAGAGGAAGTCGCGGATGATGCGGAGGCCGACGATGAGTCGGAAGCCGAGCCCGCAGCTGCAGAAAAAACCGAAGAAGCCGAGGCCGACAAGGATTCGGCTGACGAGAAAAAGGCTGCGGATTCCGAACAGCTAAGCGAAGAAGAGATGCTCGAGCGATTGGCTTCGGAACAGGAAAAAATCACGAAAGCCAATCAACGGATGCTGGACGAGCGAAAAGACAAGCTCGAGGTGGCACGTCGAGCGGTTCGAGATTTGAATGCTCGCTTTGCCGATTGGTACTACGTGATTCCCGAAGAGACCTATCGGAAACTTCGTCTCAGCCGTGAAGAGTTGTTCCAAAGCGATGATGCGGCTTCGGCCAACCCAGCCGCCGGATCTCCTGGTGGCCCAGGTGCAATGCCGCAGTTCAACTTCGGACCTCCTGGACAGTAATTGTCGCAAGCTCACTGCAAACAAAACGTTCCCAAGACGATGTTCTTGGGAGCGTTTTTTTATGAGCCGTGACGCGCATCGCTGTGATGCACTAAGAGCTCCGAAATTCGGCATCTGCGTTTCGTGGCGACGCTCGCTAGAGCGTGGACGAGTTTGGATCGTTGCTGCCTCAGATGCGAATCACCACCTTCTGGCGAAACTAGCTCCAGGAAAATGCTTTACAGCGTTACATGACGCGTAAGCAGCCGGCGACCGTGCGGACCGTTTTACTCGCTGCACGCGGGCGGCTCGCGTCAATGCGACGTTAGATGACATCGGTCTCGTGGTTTCGGCGACTCACTCGCCGAGGCTACGGACTTGGCGTTGGTGTTCGTACAACACGATGCCAGCGGTGGTGGCCAGATTCAAACTTCTGACTTTACCTGTGGTGGGGATTCGCAGTGCGTTCGGTGCGTCGCGATCGAGGATCGATTCAGGCAAACCCGACGACTCGCTGCCAAAGACAAACACGTCGTCCTTCTGAAAATTGGCGTCCCAAATCGTCTTGGTGGCGAACCGAGAAAAATAGAAAAATCGGCGGGGCGAAAGTTTTTCGGTCAGGGCGTCCCAATTGACCACTTCTTCGATCATCAGGTGCTTCCAGTAATCCAAACCTGCCCGGCGGACGTGCTTTTCATCCAATTGGAAGCCGGCGGGGTGAACGATCCACAACTTGGCTCCTACGGCGACGCAGGTTCGCCCGATGTTCCCGGTATTCCCCGGAATCTCAGGCTGGTAGAGTACAACATGTGCCGACGGTAAAGTCGCTATACTGTCGCCTTTCCCATGACACGGCTCCTGCTTTTCTTGATTCTGTTTCATGCCGATCCAAGTAACCTGTCCAAATTGTTTTAAGCGATTCCAGGTCAGCGATAAATTCGCTGGCAAAAAGGGTCCCTGTCCCGGTTGCAAGAATACCATAGCGGTCCCGGATAAGTCCGAGGAGGTGGTGATTCATGCGCCCGATGACGGTGCGCCAAAAGATCGCAAGGGCGTCAGCGTCCTGAAACCGATCAAACGCACCGAAACGGACGTCACCCGCAAAGGGCTGATCATCACGATCTCGGCGGTGGTCGGTGCTTTGGCAATCGCGATCGGGCTCCGCTTGTTCAGCGGCGAAAATGGCCCCCCGCTCTTCGCCCAAATCATCGGTTTGATCGTGATTGCCCCCCCGCTGGTTCGCTGGGGGTACTCGTTCGTCTACGACCAAGAACTCGAACCCTATACGGGCATCGAATTGCGAAATCGAGTGTTGATCTGTTCGGCGCTCTATGCTTCGCTTTGGATCATCTACGCGTTTGTTCCTACTTATGTGTTCGATCTCGAAAAGGCGTCGGAGATGAACTACATGACGTTCGGAATCATTTTGTGCGTGATGTTGGGGGTGGGAACATTCATTGCCATGAACACGTTCGAAGTCGAAATGCTGGGCGGGCTGACTCACGCCGGACTGTATCTGTTGTCGGCGATACTGTTGGCCTTGATCGCCGGCGTCACGTTGGCAGGGGTAGAGAATCAGGAAGACGCGAGGCTCCGCGAGGCCGGATTGGCAATGCAAGTGACCGTCAATGATGCACGCCATGATTCCTGAAGTCGCCCAGTTGAACCAAGCTTCCTCGCTGGTTCGTATTCCACCGGCCGAAGGGGTGCCGATCTCGCCCCGCGTAAGACGCATCATTGATTCGCCACCACTGCGTCGCTTGGCTTCGATCAGCCAACTAGGGATGGTTGCGTTAGTTTACCCCGGTGCAACCCACTCGCGATTTGAACATTCGTTAGGCGTTTATCTGAATGCGCTGCGGTTGCTGGCGAGATTCACCGGCGATGCTTCGCTGAAACCGCCGCTCGATGCGCGCTCGGCAGACGCGTTTGTCTTGGCGGCGCTCTTGCACGACGTCGGGCACTGGCCGTTTTGTCATCCAATCGAAGATATGCGGTTAACTGGATTCCGCGAACACGAATCACGTGTGTCGGACTGGATCGAGCAATCCGAGCTTCGTCAATGCATCCAGCAGGATTGGTCGTGCGAGATCCAAGATGTTGTGGATCTGTTGGAACCGGCAAAGAAATCGGCTGAATCGCCTACGAGTCATATTCCACTTGATTTTCTTCGCAGCTGTCTCAGCGGTCCGATCGATATCGACAAGCTTGATTATTTGCAACGCGACAGCCTTCACTCGGGCGTCCCGTATGGTCGCAATTTTGACGTCGGGCGTCTGATCGAATCGATGTGTGTTCATCCGACGAAAGGTATTTTGGCAATTGGCGAAAAAGGGCGGACGGCGGCCGAGATGATGGTGTTCGCCCGCTATGTGATGTTTAGCGAAGTTTATTGGCATCACACCGTCCGCGCGGCCACCGCGATGCTGCAGCGCGCCGTGTTCTTAATGAAGGACAAAATCGAACTTGAATCCACCTTCAAGTTGAACGATGCCCAGTGGATCGCTCGCCTTGTTGAGACCAGCAACAGTATTCGCGACGCATCGCTTGGAAACACACATCAACTTGTCGACGGTTTGTTTGGCGCTCAGCGTCGGCTTTACAAACGAGTCGCTGAGTTTAGCGCGATCGATGCCGTCGAAGGGCAGCCTGTCGAAGTGCATCGCCAAATCGCCCGACGTCCGTATTGGTGGTTGGTTGCTGCGAGTGAGAAACTGGCCGCCCGTGTGTCATCAATGAGCGGCGAACAGGTCGTTGCCGAAGACATCTTGATAGATGCACCGCCGGTTAAGCTCGAGGTTGACATCAATGTCGACGTGATCCTACGTGATGGCAGCTTCGATCGTGCCGCAAGTGACGTGGATGTTAGCGGCGGCGTGGATAGCCCAGACACTGTCACCCACAGCCGGCCGCCGGTCGGTGTCACGCTGGCGAACGTTTCCCCAGTCGCTCGCGCGCTAGCACGTCAACAATTCGACGATCAAGTCAAACGGGTTCGCGTGTTTGTCAATCCTGAAAAACGCGACCTAATGACACACGCTGTTCGCGCCCATGGCGATTGGTCTACCCTTTTGATCGACGTGGTCCAAAGTGTCGACAACGAGATCGTTTAACTCTAGGAATGTCATGAACAAGCCTGCCTCTCTCTCTGCTCATGCCCACTCTGCCAAGGTTATTGTTTGTCGGGATGCGGCGGCGGCATCGCGAACGGTGGCAAACATGATCGTCGCAGCGGTCAACGCGAAACCCTCGATCGTGCTGGGGTTGGCAACCGGCGGAACGCCCACCGCGACGTATGCGAACATCGTCGAAGATTTCCGAGCCGGTAAAGTACAGTTTAAAGACGTGACCTCTTTTAATCTGGACGAATACATCGGACTTAGCGGAACGCACCCTCAGAGTTTTCGCTACTTTATGCAGTCTGAATTGTTTGATCACATCGACATCGATCCCAACAACACGTTTGTTCCCGAGGGAGGTGCGAGTGATCCGGCCTCACACGCGATCCAGTACGAAGCACAAATCGCTGCAGCCGGGGGGATTGATCTGCAGTTGTTGGGCATCGGTCACAATGGGCACATCGCTTTTAACGAACCCGGATCGTTGCCGTCCACACGAACACGCGTGGTCGAGTTGACGCCGTCGACGATCGAAAAGAATGCTCGCTTCTTTGCCTCGGTGGATGAGGTGCCTAAGACTGCGATCACGATGGGGATTGGCACGATCCTGGAAGCGAAACAGATCCTGTTGTTGGCCACCGGCAAAGGGAAAGCCGAAGCGGTGCGGCGTTCGCTGCAGGAAGCAGCCAGCGAAGAGGTTCCCGCATCGTGGCTTGAGCAGCACCCCGACGTGACGTTCGTCCTGGACGAAGACGCCGCGAGTGAGTTGTCGCTGTAGAGAGCCGCGACCCAAAGCACGTTTAGGCCGTTCTGCTAGAGCTTTACTAAAATGGGCGTAGTTCGACCGTCAACTTTGGAGGTAGTGGACGAGGCTACGAGTCCCAGCGACTGAGTGGCACGTCGGGACTCGTAGCCTCGTCCCCTACAGAGAAAACACTTCACCCGCGCGATTTGTCACAAAACTCGAATGACGAAGTTGTTTCCGAACCGTGCCTAAACTTCCGGGGCTTGGCCCCTCAATACTAAATTGCAACTCTAAATCTCAAGCGTCGGGTTGTGATGGTGACCTGCTCACATCTCGTCGTGGGCGAGTTCCACGGATTCGTTGATCGCATCGATCATGTGCTGGGTATCGAGTGCTTGTTGCTGATAGACATCGAGAGGCTCGTCGCTAATAAATTTCGCGATCATACGACGTTCTTGGTTGCCTTCGAATGGAAACTGCTCGACGCCTCCGGTTGCATCATGGATCCAGCAGCGGGCGGGACGGTCATGCCATGGACGAGTGAAATCATCGCACACCAGCGATGCGTCACTGCCGGCAACTTCGAACCACTTTCGCGTCGACGTGTCGTAACCACACGACAGCGTTGCGGTCACGTCATGGTCGAACCACATCATCGCCGTAATCCGCTGTGCGACGCCTTGCCGGACGACGCGTCCGGCGACCACACGGTTAGGCAACCCGCCCGCGATAAATCTTGCTAACGAGCAGACGTACCAACCGAGATCCAGCAAACATCCACCGCCCAAAGCCGGGTCCAGTCGATGTTCGCCGGTGATGAAAGGACGGAAAAACGAGACCGCAGCACTGATGTGTCCAATTTTTCCAAACCGTCCTTCGTCTAACCAGCGACGAAACATTTCGGTCCGCTCGTGATGCAACCATCCCGTTGCGTCGAGCAGGCGAACCGAGTGAGCTTCACAGGCCAGGTGAACGGCAAGCGATTGTTTGGTCGAAAGCGTTAGCGGTTTTTCGCACAACACGTGCTTGCCTGCCTTCGCTGCGGCGATAGCCCATTCCGCATGCATCGATGGCGGTAAGGCAACATAAACGGCATCCACATCATCACGGACCAAGAGCGATTCATAACCCTCTACAGCAGCCGCGATGCCATATTGATCGGCATGCCAACGAGCTCGTTCGCTCGTTCGGCTTGCGATCGCAGTGACTTCGGCGCCGTCGGTGGATTGAATGTCGGCGACCAATCGCCGAGTAATCCGCCCCGTTCCCAACACTCCGAAGCGTGTGATTGATCCTTCACCACTCATAAAACACGTTCTCTTGTTTCTAATAATTCGAATTGCTTGTTTCGTTAGATTGGCAACTAGGACAATCGACGCAATTTGGCGTGTGATTCGATCAACCACTCCGCCGCCTGATGGATCTGTTGATCGGTGTTAAACCGCCCGATCCCAAATCGCACACTTCGTCTCGCCTCGGATTCGCTCAGTCCAGTGGCGGTCAATACATGGCTCGGTTTCGCATCAACGCTGCTACACGCCGAGCCGCTACTGAACGCGACCGACGGCGTTGCCGCCATCCACGCCTCGCCCTCGATCGATTCAAGTTGCAGATTCAAATTGCCTGCCAATCGGTGCTGCGAAGCGAGTGGAATTCCATTGAGTTGGATGCCATCGATTCCCGAGCACAGCAGTTGGAACAACTGATTTCGCATTTGCCCGATCCGCTCGTGATGGCTTTCCATTTCATCAACTGCCAATTTTAGTGCCGTCGCCATCGCCACAATCCCGGCGGTATTCAGCGTGCCGCTGCGCAGTCCTTGCTGTTGTCCGCCACCGACGATTTGCGGCCTCAGGCGTACTCGTCGGTTACCGTTGCCGACCACCAGTAAACCGCTGCCCTTGGGGCCATAAAATTTGTGTGCGGCCGCACTCAGCAGATCGACGTCCGTATCGAGCATGTCCACCGGGATTCGCCCCACCGCCTGCGTCGCGTCGCTGTGTAGCAACACACCCCGGGAATGACAAATATCGGCAATGGTTTTCATCGGAGCGATCGAGCCGATTTCGTTGTTCGCCCACATTACCGAAACGAGCGCGGTGTCATCATCGATTGCTTCGGCGAGTTGGTCCAAATCGACGATTCCGCTCGAATCGTGGCCGTGCGGGATGACCGGGACTCGCGTGACACGAAATCCATCCCGCTGCAGATCATCGCAGACATCCAACACCGCATGGTGTTCGGAGGTCACCGAAACGAGATGGCGTTTTTTTTGGCGAGGATGCAGGCAAACACCGCGAATCGCCAAATTATTGCTTTCGGTCGCACCACTGGTGAAGATCACCGACTCGGAGGGAACATTCAGTATCGATGCGATCGTGGCCGCTGACTGTTGTACGGCTGCTGCGGCGGTGCGTCCCATTTCATGCGATCCGCTGCTAGGATTCCCAAAATCCTCGGACAACCATGGTAACATCGCATCGACGACCCGCGGATCGCAGCTCGTGGTCGCGTGATTGTCAAGATAAATCATCGGTTGCGTTTGGAAAAAAGGGCGTATCTGCGGTTGAATCCATTGTAACGGGCTGGCTGGTTTTGCAGACCCGGCTGGGGTATGCCAAGGAAACCAATAAAACAATCGAAAACAACCGTCCAAAAACTTTCCAGCGATTCGCGTCGTCGGTATCATGCACTACCGATGCTTGGCGGATAATTTTTCTGTCGCCCGATCCCTTGGCTTGTTGATCCCTTGGCTCGTTGATTTGCCGATTGACGCGTTGCCGATTGACACGCTGACCCTCTCTCCGAAGGACCTTTACCCATGCCGCTATTCGAGGTTGAAACCAACTCTCATATCATCATCACATGGGCCGAAGATGAAAAGGCGGCTCGTGCCGTGGTGGCGGACGCCTATCCCTACGATGAAATCGCCCGTTTGACCAAGCGGCCTCGCGATACGTGGGTGATCAGCAAAGGCGTGCTCGGGCTCACCACCCCCGACCTGAATCCGTGTGCGGTGGCTCGCGAATGCTTGAGCCGTTCATCGGGTGACAAGGTGAATGCGATTCGTTTGTATCGAATGGAAACCGGCAGCGATCTGGAACACGCACGCAAGGCGATTGAATCCAATATGGTCATGGGCTGGTAGTTCCGCCGGATCGTGTTGCAATCCTTTCTTTCGCCTGCCAGATTTTTTCATGCCGCGTTTTCCACTCTTGTTGGCCCTTCTGTGTAGCACGCTGATCGTGGGCTGCGATGGATGTCGTTCAACCCCCAGCGCCGAAGAAGAAGAAAAGAAAAAGGCGACATTGCCTGACTTTACGTCCGCACCCGCTCAAGCGTTTCCCGCCGATAGTGCACCGATCGGGGGCGGGATCAAGCCAGGCCATTGGTTCTCGGCCTCGGAAGTACTTAAGAGCAACCGCGAGGATGTACGCGGACAATTGGAAAGCTGGGCAAGATTGGGGAAAACATCGAGCCCCGATTCGCAAACGCCTCGCAATGCATTGGTCAACGTCCGCCCCATCGTGCTGCCCAAGGGGCAACAACGGCGGTTTGATTATCGCAACCTCGCTCCGCTGCCGAGTGGCGATTCCAAAAATGTCTTTCTCTCGAGTCAGTTGTATTCAGGCGGTCGAGGGTTGGTGTATGACTCGCTGCCCGACGTGTTCCAGTTCCTGTCCCAGGAAGAATACTTTTTTATCATTTTAACGAATCGTCCCGAACGATTCGCGAAATTGATCGGTGCCGATTGGCAGCGTCCGTATCGCTCGGAAGCTGAATTCGCGGGCAAAGCAGCGAACTATCGTATCGTCATCCCCGACACCGACGAAGTGCTGCCAATTGCCGAAACGATGCTTGATTGGACCAGCACCGCGGTGGTGTTGTGGGACGATATCTCTGCCGATTCGCTGACTCCGGGACAAACCACTGCGATTGCGGACTGGATCCATTTTGGCGGCCAATTGATCGTCAACGGTGCCGATGGATCCGATGCCATTGCCGACTCGCCGCTCGTGGATCTGTTGCCGCTGCTGCCACGTGGCAACATCGAACTGGCTCCCGAATCGGCCACCGAATTGCTGAAGACTTGGTCCGTCAAAACCGATCGATCGACGGAAGCACAATCGGCACTGCTGCAGAGCGAGACCGCTCGGGTGGCGGTCGATGGAAACCTGGCTGCCGATGCGGACGATGTCACGGGAACCGGCAACCTGATCCTGCAACGCAGAATCGGTCGCGGCCGCGTCGTGCAGTCGCGATTCGATCTGATGAGCGATTGGATTTCGAACTGGGATTCCTACAACAGCTTCTTTAACGCCGTGATTTTGCAGCGGCCGCGACGCCAATTTGTCGAGATTGATGCCGATGTTTTGCTGAAACACCAGTACGTTGATTTTCAGCGGTACGATGCCGACCCCACGATGAATACCACGTTTCGTATCGCCACCCGTGATGCGCTGCTCGCCCCAAGCACGCCCAACCCCGTGGCGGGCGATCCCGTGGCGGGCGATCCAGCCATCCCAGGGAAAAAAACGGACGACGACACCGCCGCGGCGGAGGTAAGTCCATTGGGAAAAATACCGGCCAAGAATATGTTGTCACGCGATCAATGGACCCGAGTCGATCCGGTGATGGGGATTGGCGGATGGAATAGCGCCAGCGACGCGGTCAATCTGACTCAGGCTATTTTGCGGAACGAATCGGGGATCGTGATCCCGCCATCCTCGTTGGTGGTCCGCTCGCTTGGGTTTTACCTGCTGGCGTTAGTACCGCTGAACTATCTTGTTTTTCGTTTGTTTGGCAAACTGGAATACGCTTGGTTGGCCGTGCCGCTGATCGCCATCGCAGGCGCTATTTGGGTCGCTCGCTCGGCGCAACTTGATATTGGATTTGCACGCAGCCAAACGGAATTGGCGATTTTGGAGACCCAGCCTGGGTATGAACGCGGACACCTTGCTCGCGTCATCGCCATCTACAATTCATTGTCGAGTACCTACGACATGCAATTCAGCACCGTCGACGCGGTCGCAAATGCGATCCCTCAATCCAAGACCAACCCGGCCGACGAACCGCTTCGATTCCGCACCGATTTCGAAGAGGGGCCGATGTTGTCAGGAGTCGCCGTAGGCAGTAACCAAACTCAAATGGTTCGCGCCGAGCAGATCGTTGACCTTGGTGGTGGCATCTATCTGGACGGCGAAACGCTGGTCAACGGAACCGAATACGACTTGCTCGATTCCTTTGTGGTTGCCAAAACCGCCGACGATCAAACGCAGCTTGCCGTGGTGGGCCTCTGTTCGGCTGGCTCGAAAACCAAATTGCGTTTTCGCGACGACGCCACCGTCAAAGTGTCTGCGGATCTGCCGCTTCAGGTTTCTCGGGTGATGAGTGCGTTTCTAGCGGACAAATCGGTCCCAGCGGACTCGTCACGCTTGGTTGGACGTATCGAAGAATCGATTCCCGGGATGACCGTCACCCCCCAGGCAAACCAACGCAGTTCGCAGACGGTTGTGGTCGCCAACCTTCGTTTTCCACCGTCGCCCGAACCCCAATCGGATGTCAATTTGGTCGTCGATTTTCGTAAATCGTTGACCGATCCTTTGGAATCGGAAGTGGAGAGCGAGGGTGAGGATGAATCGGAGAAGTAAATCGGCTCGCTCATCTCTACCAGCATTGCAACACTGAAATTCAACGCCCACCGCTCGGCCCCAGGAAACTTGATGATCACGCTCAAAGGATTCGGAAAAGACTATGGCGATTTCACGGCCGTCGAGAGCATCGATTTAGATATTGCTGCGGGCGAAACGTTTGGTTTTATTGGTCCCAACGGTGCCGGAAAGAGCACCACGATTCGCTTTCTTGCGACGCTGTTGCGGGCAAGTCGTGGTAGCGGATCGGTGGCCGGTTGCGATGTGATGGCCGACCCCGTCGGCGTGCGGCAATCCATCGGTTACATGCCCGATAACTTCGGCGTCTATGACGGCATGCGAGTATGGGAGTTCTTGGACTTCTTTGCCGTCGCTTACCGAATTGGTCGTACCGAGCGAAAGCAGATTATCGATAACGTGCTAGAGCTGTTGGACCTTGGTCACAAACGCAACGACTTCGTCAACGGTTTATCGCGAGGGATGAAGCAGCGTTTGTGCCTCGCCAAAACACTGGTCCATGATCCTCCGGTATTGATCTTGGACGAACCTGCCTCGGGGCTCGATCCACGTGCGCGAATCGAAGTCAAAGCGTTGCTGAAAGAGCTTCGCAAAATGGGCAAAACGATTCTGATCAGCAGTCATATCCTGACGGAGCTGGCGGATTGCTGCACGTCGATTGGCATTATCGAACGAGGTCAATTGTTGATGAGTGGTCCGATCGGGAGCGTATACCGGCAAATCCGTCGCAACCGAATTGTCGAGATTGACTTCTTAACCGGGCTGGAAGCGGGGTTGTCAATCCTCCGAAGCAGTGCGGCACTGCGGTCGCTCGAACAAGAGCCGACTCGCGTGATTGCCGAGCTGGAAACTGATGATGAGGGATTGGCGAGTTTGCTCGATGAACTGATCAAAGCGGGCGTGCGAATGCGTTCGTTTAACGATCGCGATCCCACGCTCGAGGATGTCTTTATGACCGTGACCAAAGGCTTGGTCACATAATCGTTGATCGCTTGGACGTCGACTTAAAAGTGGGATAGGCTTCCAGCCTGTCATTGCACCCTCGACAGGCTGGAAGCCTATCCCACATTAACAAATCCGCGGTGCGATCAACGACACTGCATCACTTAGCGGCCAAAGATCTTGTCGATGCCGCGACCGAGTTGCTTCTGCAGGTAGTTCTCGGCTGAATCCTGGACCGCCTGCACCCCTAATTCGGTCACGACTTTTCGCACGCCCGACGAATCCAGACGAGGACGCGAGAACGTTCCTTCGATCGGCAGCGTGACCGGTTGTCCGGCCAGGCCTTGCAGATTGCTGCCCAGCCAACGGGCATCCAGCGGCACCTGGGCGATCAAATTCAAGTTGCCATCGAACGAAACATTTCCGCTGGTGACCACTTGGGCGCGGTCCACTTCAAAGAACATTCGTTGGTGGCTGACAACGCCGCGATCGACTGTAAAGTCGACGGTTTGTGCAGGCACACGAATCAGCGTCGTCTCGGGATTCACAGCGGCTTGCGGTGTTCCGATTGATGCGAGCGAGCGAAGTTGTTTGATTCCACCGATGATTTGGTTTGCCATGGGACCGGAGTTCATGTCGATCGAATCGATGTTCAACCGTCCCACCACGCGGCTCTGCTCAGGTCGATCAATAACCACGATGGCTTCGTCGATGTCAGCACTTAGCGTTCCATCGATGCGAGTGGCATTGGCTGCCAGCGGCGCCAAATACTTGAGCCAGCGATCGGTCATTTCAGGGGTCAGTCGGATCGATTCCGCCACCCGGCCTGGTTCAACTCGCATCCACAGCGGCCCTGGCCGATAATGGACATCGCCGGCAATATTCAATCGGCCTTGATCGACCGGGATCGAGGCAGGTGACACGAAAACGCTCGTCTCGGTCAACCGTACCGGAATATTGGCCTGACCAAACTGCACCCCGGCGACTTCGCCCGATTCCCAGCCAAGGTTAGCCATCACACTCATCGCAATGTGCTCGTCGGATTGACGTTTGAGCGCGATCTCGATCGGAGTCTCTTGGACGCCTTGCAATTGAATTTGCATTCCGGCAAGTTCGCTGAGTCGTTTGGCGACCTCCGTCATTTTGATTCTCGCAGGACCTTTTACCGAAACGTCCCCAAGCGAATCATTCCAAACCGCGTGGCCGGTTAAACTGGTCGCGAACCAATCGCTTGATAATTTCAGCGAATCGGTCACCACGCCGCCACTGGTTGGGTCGACATGAATCGTGCCGTTGATTTTTACATTCGGTTCAGCCCAGACCACTCGTGAGCCCGCATTCAGGCCACCTAAGACGGTCGTATTCGGATTCGCTGCGATAGCCCCCGTCGCGTTACGAACGGGGCCAACCAATTGCGAAGCCGCACTTGCCTGAGAGGGTTGGACGACGGCGACCCCTTTGCCATTCATCTCGGTCTGGACGGCATATCGACCCTTTTGACTGGTCACAATAAAGCGGCCGTCACAGTCGCCCATTACCAACCATTCATCGGTCTGGACCGTTTGGCCCGGACGGTAACCAACTTGGCTGATCGCAGGAACGACTCGGTTTGCCACTCGCGTTTTCATACTGCCTTGGATGCGTTCTAGCTTGGCTTGCCATGCGATTTCGAGATCGGTTCGCTCGGCATTCCATTCACCTTCGATGGCCGCGGAGACGGCGTTTCCGACAATCGTCAAGGATCGGCAATCCAGCGACGACGTCGTCCAGTCATAGTCGCCACTGAAATGCAGTTTGATTTCAGGTTGACTGAAATAGCGGTCGGCGTAGGCCATGTGGGGCTGCGTCAACTCGATCGTCGTACCGGTCAATCGGCCGCCTGACGACGAGACATCGGCACGCGCATTCATCGTGAATCCACCGTCGAAATCGTGCAGTTCCGCTGGCAACCAGGGCCCAAGCGTATCGGCCAGCGCTTCGAGCCGTCCGTCGCCTTGGATACGCAGCGGAAACCGCGTGTTCGCATCGGGGTGTTGGATCCCTTGAACAAGTTCCGCTCGCAGATTCAGCCCGCTGCTCGACAGCGTGGCGTTTGCCACCGACAGCGATTCAATCTGGCCCGCTTGCCATTGGCCCACCGCGTCGACATTCATTCGCAATGCGGGGTGACGCAGCCGATTTCCGCCAGGCAGTTCGATCAACAGGTCTTTGGCGTCGGCATTGCCCGTCAAACGCCACTGGTCGCCACCGGAGGCATTCCAGTGGATCTTGCCACGCGCGGAACCGGCTAGCGATGAACTGGACAAATCGATGATCGGACGCAGCATGTTGGCCAAGCGACCAAAATCGACTTCGATGTCGGTTGCCCCACTTTGTAAGTTGCCTTGTCCGCTAGCTGCCGCAAAGGAACTGGTTAATTTGAATTGTTCGGCTTGGATGCGGTTTTGGTTACTCGAAACGATTGCAGTCATCTCGACCGGGTCGATTACCACCGCTTGGCCTCGCGATCGCGCACGCAGTGCGTCGCTGCGCAGACTCAAACGTCGCCGGCGAGCGTCACTTGACGGCAATGATTCGATTGTGGCCAGAGCTCGTCCCGAAACCAGTTCGGCATCATTTCGGATTGGCAAAACGCCGGGCAAGGCATGATCGAGTGCCGCCAGGTCGACTTCGGCACTGGCGGTTCCTTCGAGTGCATCAAGCCAACGCACCGGATTGTCGCTTGCACCGACAAGGGTGATCGAGGTCGAAAACGCGCCATCGAGCTTCAGCGAGGCAAAGTCGGTCGTCGCAACCAATCCCTGGCCAATGACACGTTCGTTTTGTAACGTCAAGCGGCCATCAAGCATCGCAAGTTTGTTGGTCCAGCGGCGGGTGTCTTGTTGTAGGTTTGCCGCCTCGAGATTGCGAACTTGGAATTGAGTCACGTCGGCGTCGACCGATCCATCACGGCTGCCGCGGATTTTTAAATTGCCGGTGGCATCGCCTACCAATTGAGCTGGAATCTGATCCGCATAGGCACTCATGCGTCTGCGAACCAAGGAGACGACGGATAACGGCAGCGAATCACAGGTCAGATCGATATTCCACGGCGAGGTCGAACTGGGGTGGTCGAGCGAACCAAAATCGAACTCAACTGCTCCTTGCAGCGATCCCTGGCTGCCACGGGGCTCGGCCAAGACGCCGGTAAATCGACTCTGCAATGATTCGCCGCGAAGTTCAAACTTCGTGCTCGCTTGGGATAATCGCCAAATCTCGCCGCTGGTTGCGTCTTTGACCGTCAACGTGACGTCGCTGATGTCGACCGTGGCGGTGGTGGCGGGGCCCTCGGTAGCCGGTTGGTCCAACAGGATTCGCAGGTCCTCTTCGACACTGCTTTGGCCATCGCGAACATCACACTGGATGTCGACTCCACGCACCAGGATCGCACCAAGATCACTATTCATGGTCCCGATCAGGTCCATCACGGTCAATTCCGTGTCGAGTTGCTCGACTCTGAATTTGCTGCCCGCTTCGCGTCCCTCGATCGCCAACCCGGTGATCCGTAGCGGCGTCACCCAGCCAACACGGATTCCG
>TARA_R110002073_G_scaffold172563_11_pt1 | contig 26770 bp, 24 predicted proteins | sample TARA_R110002073 | Tara Oceans TARA_R110002073 (sample SAMEA4397174) | marine metagenome | biome: Polar Biome; feature: [DCM] deep chlorophyll maximum layer (ENVO:01000326); material: water (ENVO:00002006), including particulate matter (ENVO:01000060) such as... | depth 40 m | reverse complement strand
CGGGATCAAAACCAAGTCCCCCCAAACCGCCGAGCCTTGCGTCGGTTTCAGCAAGTCTCTTTAACCACGATGTAGCTCCCCTGTTTGCCAAACACTGCTTGGAATGCCACGACTCGGCAATCAAGAAGGGCGAATTGGATTTATCCAGAAGGACTGCGGCCTTAGCGGGTGGTGAAAGCGGCGAGGTGATCGTGCCGGGGAAATCAGCAGACAGTTTGCTGTGGCAATCAGTGTCGTCGGATGAGATGCCCAAGGATCGCGCTCCGCTGAGCAAAGATGAAAAGGCCGCACTGAAGCGGTGGCTCGATAGCGGAGCGGTCTATTCCGTCGACCGCATCGATCCCGTGATTTACTTGCACGGCGGAGGCAGCAGCGATGTCTGGGTACAGCGGCTAACGGTCACCGAATACATCACCACAGTTCGCCGCGCCGTGGGGGTTGATATCGCCAAGGAAGCTCACGAGATTCTGCCGCCGGACTTACGAGCCGACGGATTTCGCAACACGGCATACAACCTGAGCGTCGATCTAAAGCATGTCGAAGCCTATGCACGTTTGGCCGAAATCGCGGTCCAACGCATGGATGTGATGAAGTTCGCAGCGAGGTTCTCCAAGAGCACCAAATTGTCGACCGATGACACGATGCGCGACCATGTTGCGGCGATGGGAAAATGGTTGTTCCGCGGACCGCTCAATGAGCGTGAGATCAACGCATACAGCGGCATCACGACCACGGTCGCCAGTGCCGGGGGTGATTTCAAGCAGGCCATGACCTACACGATCGAAGCGATGTTACAGTCGCCCCGATTCATCTATCGAATCGAACGCCAGAATGACGCAGGCGGCTCACACGCAGTCGATTCCTACGAGTTGGCTTCACGGTTGAGCTACATCCTGTGGGGAGCACCGCCAGACGAAGTTTTGCTGCAGGCTGCCGATCGCGGAGATTTGCAGGACGCTGCGAAGTTAAATACTCAGGTAGAACGAATGCTGAATGAGCCGCTAGCCAAAGATCGATCCGCGGAATTTGTTTCCGACTGGCTCAATCTGTCGCGGCTTAAAAACATGCGTCCCGATCCAAAGCGGTTTCCGAACTGGGACGCGAAACTCGCCGATGACATGCGAGACGAGACGTTAGCTTACTTTGATGAGGTGGTGTGGAAAGAGAATCGCCCCTTATCCGACTTGCTGGACGCGCAGTTCACCTACGCCACGCCCGATCTGGCCAAACACTATGGCCTGAAACCGACTGGCAAAGGTTTGCTGCGTTACGACGTCTCGTCTGTTCCCGGCCGTGGCGGATTACTTACGCAGGGCAGCGTGCTGACCGTCGGGGGCGATGGTGCGTCGATGGTCTCGCGTGGTTTGTTTGTGCTCGACGATCTGTTGCGTGGCACGATCAACGCGCCGCCGCCCTGCGTCGATACAACTCCACCGCCCACCAAAGCCGGATTGACTCAGCGTGGTATCGCCGAGCAACGCATCGCGGACGTAAAGTGTGGTGTCTGCCATGTGCGATTTGAACCGTTAGCGTTCGGCTTAGAAAAATTTGATGGCGTGGGCGCCTTTCACGAGCAGGACCAATTTGGAAACAAGCTGCGAGACGACGGCGAAGTGTTGTTTCCAGGCGACGCCAAACCGGTGAAGTATCAGTCGTCAGCGGAGCTGATGAAAGTGCTGTCCGAGAGCGACCGAGTTCGTGAGAGTCTGACTTGGAAGGTCACCCAGTTTGCGTTGGGCCGCCCACTCACCGCCGCCGATGCACCGATCGTCGCCGCCATTCATAAGTCAGCTCAATCTGCCGGCGGAACGTATCCCAGTTTGATGACCGCGATTGTCCTTAGCGATCTCGTCCAGAAAACGGGCCCTATGGAAACAAGAGATACAGGGAAATGAAAAACAGCTGCCTTCATCTTTCTGTCATTCATCTTCCTGTAAACCAACTACCATCCACCGCCTGGAGACCAACGAATGAAGAATACTAGTATTGATCGACGTATGCTGCTTAAAGGGATCGGTGGCATCACGATTGGGTTGCCGTTCCTCGAGGAGATGCTGGTTTCGACGGCGCACGCCGCCGAAAAAGTGACCGTTCCTGCGCGGGCGTTTAACGTTTTCTTTGGCCTCGGCATTCCGGCTCCGCTGCAAAAAGAAGGCTTTGCGGGAGTGCTTGAACCTCTGAAACCGCTAAGCAACAAATTGCTGATCATGCGGGGTGTGGACCACGTGCGTGCCGACGAAAAAGGAATCAACGCGCACTACGATGGTGCGACCGCCGCCTTCACTGCCGAACCGCCGGACGGAGAGGCCAAAGCGGGCGGCGCTTCGATTGACCAGATGGTTCGCCGCGCCCACAACCCGAACGGTCTGCCGCCCGGTATGGTGCCGACGCTGGTGGCAGGCACCTTCTTTCGCCGCAGCCGTGTTGGCCGCTACGTTCACAGTTTCAACCCCGATGGAACGGTGGCTGCGACGATGCAAGAGAAACCTCGCGACGTATTTGAGCGGGTCTTCGGCTCGCTGGCGATGCCAAACGAATCGAGTGACGCACGGCGTGATCGACTTAAACGCAGTGTGCTCGACACGGTCGCCGAGGAGTACAAATTCTACACTGGAGCCAACTCACCGCTCGGCAATGCCTCCAAAGCACGGATTGTCGAGCATCTGGAACGGATCCGCGAATTCGAGCAGCGTGCGTACGCGATGAAGTCAAAAAACGATGGTGGACCGACGCTGCCCGCTGAATCGAAACTGCTGCACGGCGGTGCTGCCGATCCAGGTGGGATGGGCATCGATATTACCGTCGATGAACTCACTAGCGAATGGCGGTTGATGGCGGATCTGTACGCGTTGGCTATTCAAATGGATCGCGTTCGTTTCGGTTCGCTCACGTTTCTAGCCGCCGGGGAACGAATTCGCTTGAAAGGCGACTACGAATACGACGGCCGCAAGGTCTTCGCCTTTGATGATGCGGCTCAGCACAAAGCCTCGGGCGATAAAGGCTGCAGCCACGAATGGTGGCACCAGTTCAACGAAAAAAAGAAGAACGAACAGCTACGCGCACACGCCCACTTGAAGATGCGTGAAGTGGCCTACTTCTTGAGCCGACTGGATGATAAAAATTCCGTCGACGTCAACGGCAAAACGATTTTGGATAACTCGCTAATCACGATCTCGACCGAATCGGGCGATGGACGGCACAACGACGTTAAACGTGAACTCTCGGGCGTCTTTCATGCCATCACTGCAGCGAATGGTCGCTTCAAGACAGGCCAGATCATGGACGTCAATGCCGAAGGGCTGGATGTTTATAACACGATGCTGACCGCCATGGACGTCAAAGATCGCCTCGGTCCCGAGAAGCGAAAAATGACCGCTGTCGATTCAATCCGTGCGTGACTTGTCGGGTTCACGAAAATGCGAAAGTAGACCTCTTCGTTTTCAATATTTTCGGTCACGCATTTTCTGTCATTGAAATCCGTGTCCGACTTTCGACCAGTTTCGGCAACGCTCCGCTGGTTCCTCATCTCAAGACGAATAACGATTCGAGCAAATGATTTATCGTGAAATTGCCGTCATCTCCGCAGTCGTGTGCGTTGCCGTTCTGTGTCACTCTCCGGTTCGTGCTGCTGACTCACAGCGGCTACGTGTGATTGTGGAGACCGACATCGGTGGTGATGCGGACGATCAAGCGTCGCTGGTGCGGTTCCTGCTGTATTGCAACGAGTGGGATGTGGAAGGGATCATTGCTGACCGGCCCGCCAACAAATTTCATAGTGACCCCGTCCGCAACCACAAAGGGATCAAAGCAAACGATGGCTACGAATTGTTGCTGGGTTACCTCGATGCCTATGCCCTTGTGTACGATTCACTGCGACGGCACGCTGAAAACTATCCCGTACCCGCAAGCTTGCGTCGCTTGGCTGTTCCGGGATGGAACGATTCGGACTCAGGTGTGAATCTGCTGATTGCCGCCGCCGATCGGGACGACGCTCGTCCGATCTGGTACGGCAACTGGGGCAGCAACAGCGGTTCGATCAGCAATCTGCGGCGCGCATTCGACAAGGTGAAACAGGAGCGTTCTGCGGCCGAATACGAAGCGTTCGTCCGGAAATTTCGCATTTGCACGCTCGATGGGCCGGGACACACGCGGCAAGGCCACGAGGATCAAATCCCCTTGCACATCGAAACCGGATATCCCGATATCGGCGGTCGCTGGTATCACCGGTTTCGACCGCTGACCGAGCATGCCGGCGGCTTTGACGTTCGCCGTGACGTGCAAAAGAATCACGGTCCGTTAGGTGCGCTGTACACAACGCCAAAGGAAGGAGACAGTTGGACGTTCGTGTATCTGATTCCTACAGGACTTAGCGATCCGAGCGAACCGACTTGGGGTGGATGGGCCGGACGCTATGGACCTCGCGGCGGAGATTCACTCAACAAAGCGGGGCCGAACGGGACACCGTTCTTCTGGGCGAACCAGCAAGATGCCGTCAATGGCAAGACAAACCGTGACAACACGGCATCGCGCTGGGCGGAACACATGCAGAATGATTTTCGCGCAAGGCTTGATTGGTGTGTCGCCAAAGATTTCACTGATGCGAACCATGCACCGATCATCCATTGCCAAAACGACGACACGGTGGCAGTTCTGCGAGTAGCTGCGGCAGTCGGAAGTAAGTTGACGCTCGACGCCAGCGGCACGATCGATCCGGACGGCGACGAGCTGTCGTATCGTTGGTTTGTTTACGCAGAACCGGGCACTTATCGCGGCGAGGCGATGTTGCAAGACAGCACGAAATCAAAAGCGACAATTGAGGTACCGATAAACGCACGAGGAAAGTCGCTACACATTGTCTTACAAGTTACCGACAGCGGAGCTCCACCGCTCACTCGGTACCGTCGCATTGTCATCGAGTTCCGTTAGTTGATCGTTTTCTGTCACCCAAGAGTACAAAACATGAGTCCGAAAATCGTGATATTGCCCATGGCCGCCTTAATCGTGATGATGCTGGCGTTTTCATGGTCTGCTCCGAATTCGCAATCGGCTACGGAAGAGCCCAGGCGGTCGTGGGAACATCTGGCGATGACCGTAGTGGCAACGGATGGTCCTGGAGACGCGGAGACCAGTCGCAAGATCGTCCAGTTGGGTGGCGAAGGTTGGGAGCTGGTTGATGTTGAGTCGCTCGTCAAAGATGGCGCGTCAACGAAATTGATCTATTTCTTCAAGCGGCCTAAGTGACGCGGCGGCCAATTCGTTTCCAAATCAACAGCGTCTACGGCGGTGTGATTGACCGCGTCATCGCATTGCCGGTTGTCTCGGCTTTTCGCGAACAGGGCAAACCCCGGTGAACAGGAAACTCCAGCGAAACAGCGAAATCGGTGCCGGGTACATGATTTACAGATACCTCGATTTACAGGCCCTCGATTTGCAGTGAACGTCTCCATTTATTTTGCGTCACCGACGGTGATGGATTCGGCATAGACTAACCGGCCGGTATAGCCGTCGTGCCAGCGGACGACGACTTGTGGTTCGTCATACGCACTGAATTGATAGCCGCCGTCGGGCGATGCCACTTTCAATACGTTATTGACCTGCACGATTCCATAGTACGTATTGCGAATCTTCTGGTAGGGCAAATTGTTGGGAAACCCGGTCACCCATCGGACCTGAACGTCGCGTCCCATACTGCTCCACTTGCCACCGGTGGGCGGATTGCCAAGCGTCCCCAGCGGATGGCCCGTCGAGCCAAGCGGGCCACACATCATTTCGTAGACATTGTCGGTAATTTTGACCGACGCAGCGGCATGCACATCCCCCGTGAAAATTAAAATTGGCTTCTTTACCGCATCTAACTCGCTGAGCAGTCGTTCACGTTGCACCAAGAAGGATGGAAATCCGTCTCCCTTATCGTCTTGGTCATCGCCGCCAACGTGAGCGGCCGTATGATAGATTACCCAGGGGTCGGGTGAGATCACGAAGACGAACTCCGCGTCCGTATTCCGCACGCCATCGAGTAACCATCTTTCTTGGGCCTCGCTGAGGATGAACAAACTGGGATCGGATCGATCTTGCGGATTGCGATTCGATCGTTCACCGCGAGTATCAAGTGCAAAAAAATGACAGTTGGCGATTTTCCAATCGTAATAGTGATGCGTACCGATGCTGTAGCTGAGTCGCTCGGTCACTTTGGCTGCCGGCGTGATTTGCAAGTGAGTCGCGTCGATGACTTTGGCTAGTCCATAGACGCCAGCGTTCTTGGGGGCGTCCTTTCGCTTAGGAACGAGCTTTTCCGCGCGAGTGTAATTGCCCAAGTGAATGGTGCTGACCGTTGCCGGATCCAGCGTCGTAAAATCGGCAGCGGGATCAAACAAGACGTCACTGCCGGCGGTCACATTTGCGTTGCCGAAACGAAGCTTCCCCGATTGAGGCCCGCGATGATTGGCCCAAGACAGATACTCGCTGTAAGCATGTAGGCCCACATCGCGAATCAAGTGTCGGCCTTCGCCTAATCCAACTTCGCCGCATCCATGAATGTCCCAACCGACGTCGTGATCATCAAAGGTAAAAAACGCAGGCATCGATCGAAACAATGATGCAAACGAACGGCCACGTGAAAAGTACAGCTTGTAATTGTCTCGAACGCCGCCCAGCGTTCCGTCACGCAGCTCTTCATAAATCACATCGCCATTGACGATGCCGAACATCGCTTCGTTGGCATGATGTTTGCGAATCATATCGTACGCAGGCGTGCTGGTGTACATGCCGCCGCTGACGTCGGGATCCTGCGAAGCGCAATGCCCCACGGCGAATGTCACATTAAACAATCCGTTTGGATTGTTCGCGGCGTCGACATACGACGTCTCATTGGGAAGCGTTTTAAACGAAGGCCATGCTTCGGTCACATCAGGTCGCAGATCAGGGAGCACGCCGTTGATTTCAATCGCGTAGTAATAATGCGTATTGGCCTGCAGTCCCGTTAGTGTCACCGATCCGGTCAAATCGCTTTCTTCACTTGTTTTCCCGATCACTTGCTCGGATTCGTTGCTGAGCGGCAACGTTTGGCCGTACAAGACGGTGAATTCGGTTGCCACGCGTGTTCGCACCCAAACCTTGACGGATCGATCCGTTACACTGCCCAACAATGGGCCGTGCGATAATCCGCCGGTCGCATAAGGCAGCACATCGTTGGCCACCGGGTCGGGCCAACTGAGGTGCTGTCCCCAAAGTTGTGAAGTCCCAAATGGTTGAGCGGCGATCAAAAGGCAAAGGATTGTCAGTCGTACCATGAATCATTCTCTTGCAGCAGAGTTACGGGCTTACGGACTTCATTGGTTGTTTAACATCGTTGTCATTTTGGCGATCCGCTTTGATTGATCCATCGGAATCGAATCATTGCATCGTCTGCTGTTGGTGAATCTACTTTTTGTTGGATTTTCGAACCCGATAACGTCTCAGCCACCGTTCTCTTCAGTCGTCGCAATGCCGATGTCGCTAGAAATCAAAATCAACGACAAGTATAGCGTCTTGGTTGACCTCATAGCGTTCACATCCGAGGTCGCTCTGCCCATAGCTTTATTTTCCCAAACCACGGACTTACGTCCGTCGCTACTACGTGACGTCACTTCGTGACTGATCATTCAAGAAAAAAACAAAGCCAAAATGGATAGGCGATAACTCGTGTCAAGGCAAGAAACCCATCGCCATTTTGCCGTTCTCTGCTCTTTTTGTTGTTGACGACGTCTGTCGATGACGATACTCTTAATCGTAGAGAGACGATAAAGGAATTGAATGACAAAGCCAGCGACCTCTAAGAAATGCGACTCGACGCCGGTGAAGCTGAAAGCGGATCCGACGGCAGAGGATTTTGCAAAACTTGCATGGGCGATCGCGCATCCGGCGCGGGTCCAGATCGTGCGACTGCTGATCGGCCGCGAAGCCTGTGTCTGTGGCGAAATCGTCAATCAGTTGCCGCTGGCTCAATCAACGGTTTCCCAGCATCTGAAAATTTTGAAGGAATCCGGTTTGATCCAAGGCGAAGTCGATGGGCCCAAGGTCTGCTACTGCATCAACGCCAAGCGACTCGCACAACTCAAGGCGTTTGTCGAAGGACTGTGACCGCCTTTTTTTTACTTAAGTCTATCGTTTAGCGGCGATAAACGATATTGGCTAGTTCGATGAGAGACAAGGAAATGAATCACCCTGAGACCTGCCCCACAGAGAAAAAGGGGATCGGCTTCTTTGAAAGGTACCTGACCGTCTGGGTTGGTCTTTGCATTGTCGCCGGAATTGCACTTGGCAAAATCGCTCCGGGAATGGCCAAGTCACTCGACGCCATGGCAATCTATGTCAACGACGCTCCGGTGATTTCGATTCCGATCGCCGTCTGCCTGTTCTTCATGATGTACCCGATCATGGTCAAGATCGACTTCGGCGAAGTCGTAAAAGCGGGCAAAGCAATTCAGCCGGTTGGCTTGACCCTGGTCCTTAACTGGGCGATCAAACCGTTCACGATGTACGCGATCGCAAGTTTCTTTCTGGGTACGTTGTTTCTCGGCTTCATCGGTCCCGACGCCGTCGATTACGTGAAAGCTCCGTTGGGAAGCAATCTCGAGGTCGGTGCAACGTATGGTGCGGGGGAAGTGGTATTGATCGATGGCGTGAAGATGCTGCAAGTCCCGCTCTGGCGTAGTTACTTGGCTGGGTGCATTTTGCTTGGAATCGCACCTTGCACCGCTATGGTGCTCGTTTGGGGATTCTTGGCGAAAGGAAACGACGGACACACGCTGGTGATGGTCGCGATCAATTCGCTGACGATGCTTGTGTTGTACGGCGTTTTAGGGGGATTCTTGCTTGGCGTCGGCCAGCTTCCCGTTCCTTGGCAGGCGTTGTTGTTGTCGATCGGGGTTTATGTCGCGTTGCCGTTGGCCGCCGGATACATCTCACGCAAATGGCTGATCGCTACGAAGGGAGAAGCCTGGTTCCGTGACAAGTTCTTGCATTTTCTGACGCCGATCACGATCACCGCTTTACTCGCGACGCTCGTGTTGTTGTTTTCCTTTAAAGGCGAGACCATCGTCGAAAACCCGCTGACGATCTTATGGATCGCCATTCCGTTGACGATTCAAACGCTGGTGATCTTTGCACTTGGCTACGGGATCAGCAAAGCGATGGGATTCCCTTACGAGTCCGCTGCTCCGACCGCAATGATCGGTGCATCGAATCACTTTGAAGTTGCGATCGCGACGGCCACAATGTTGTACGGATTGTCATCCGGGGCCGCCCTGGCGACCGTCGTCGGTGTGCTGATTGAAGTGCCTTTGATGCTGGGCTTGGTCAAATTTTGCATCAAAACACAAGGCTGGTTTCCAGAGGAGTCTTGCAACGAAGGCGAATTAAGTGAACCCGATTTAGTATCCCATTCGGAGGCGATCAGATGAATAACGTTAAACATAGAAAATGTTTCGGAAGCATGTTCCCCGAACGGTTTCAAGTCGGCGAGCACCCCGGCAAAGTGTTTGCGTTACGCAGCGATGCACCACGGGGAATGATGCGAGCCCATCCGAGCATCGAGACCGACGTATCGCAGTGGGACGACTGCCGCCAGTGCCCCGAATTCGACAGTTGCTACCGACTGTGTATGGCACAAATCGCACTCGAAACCGCTGTGTCAACTAACTAATTGAACTTTTACTCTTGGAGAAAATGTGATGTCCAAAGTGCAAATTTATGACAAGGCCATGTGCTGCTCGACCGGCGTCTGTGGTCCGCAAGTCGATCCGGTGTTGCCTAAGTTCGCAGCCGATCTGGATTGGATCAAAGATCAAGGCCATGAGGTCACTCGCTTCAACCTTGCTCAAGATCCAGCCGAGTTTGCCAAGAACGCGACGGTTCAGCAAATGCTTGCCGACGAAGGCGTCGAGTGCTTGCCGCTGGTGATCGTCGATGATCGTGTCGTCAGCCGCAGCGAGTATCCGTCGCGTGAGAACCTAGCGATGTGGACCGGGACGGCCATGAAACCCAAGGCGACACTGCCGATGGCGTCAGGTTCGGGTTGCTGTGGTGGCAACTCGGGTTGCTGCTAGGCGGTGGCGTGAGGTTAGTGATTGAACGACGAACTTAGTGACAGGCTAGAAGCCTGATTCGCAATTGATAGCTCCGAAGACAGGCTGGAAGCCTATCCCACTTTGAAACCGAGTATTGGAATGCAATTCCTCGAGAATCCGACGCGTAATTTATTTTTCACTGGCAAGGGTGGCGTGGGCAAGACTTCGATGGCGTGCGCGACGGCGGTTCAACTGGCCGACCGTGGGCTGCGAGTGCTGTTGGTTTCGACCGACCCGGCATCCAACTTGGACGAAGTGCTCGGCACAACGCTAAGCAATGACCCGACGGCCGTTGAATCGGTGCCCAATCTGTCGGCAATGAACCTGGATCCTGAAACGGCAGCATCGGAATACCGCGAGCGAATGGTGGGGCCGTACCGCGGGGTGCTGCCGGATGCGGCGGTGCGAAGTATGGAAGAGCAGTTCTCGGGATCGTGCACTCTTGAGATAGCGGCGTTTGACGAGTTTTCCAAATTGCTCGGCGATCCGCAGGCCACGGCGGAGTTTGATCACGTGATCTTCGATACCGCTCCGACCGGCCACACGTTACGTTTGTTGACGCTGCCGTCCGCATGGTCGGGCTTTATCGAAAACAACACCACGGGAACCTCGTGCTTAGGGCCGCTTGCGGGATTGCAAGCCCAGACGATGCTTTACAAACAAACCGTCGAGGCGCTTGCCGATGCCAACCTGACGACGCTCGTTTTAGTGACACGCCCCGAACCGTCTGCGTTTCGTGAAGCTGCCAGATCGAGTATTGAGCTACAGAAGTTGGGGGTGAATAATCAGCACCTGATCATTAACGGTGTGTTCACTTGCGAATCCTCGAGCGACGCGACGGCAGCGGCCATGCAGCAGCGTGGCGAGCAAGCGATAGCCGCAATGCCAGATGCCATTCGGAATCTCGATCGATCCAGCGTTCCGCTGAATAGCAGTGGTTTAATGGGCGTGGCATCGCTACGGCAGGTCGGCAAGTCGCAGACAGATCAAGCCAACGACGCGGCCGAATTGCCCTCGATAGACACCTATCCCGACGGACTCGGTTCGTTGATCGACGAATTGGCGAGCGTGGGACACGGAGTGATTATGACGATGGGAAAAGGAGGCGTTGGTAAAACGACTGTCGCGGCGGCAGTCGCGGTGGCACTGGCCGAGCGAGGGTTCGCTGTGCACCTTTCCACGACTGACCCTGCGGCTCATGTCGCAGCCACGATTGCTGCGGACGAACAACCAGGGCTGACCGTCGGACGCATTGATCCGGCCAAGGAAACAGCCGACTACACCGAGGAAGTGCTACGTACCGCGGGATCCGACTTGGACGCCGACGGCAAAGCGTTACTCCAGGAGGATTTGCGATCCCCTTGTACCGAAGAAATCGCGGTGTTCCGCGCGTTCGCCAAAGCGGTCTCTGACGGCGCGAATCGCTTCGTCGTGCTCGATACCGCACCGACAGGTCACACGATCCTGTTGCTTGATTCGGCGCTGGCGTACCACCGCGAAGTGACTCGGCAATCGAGCCAGATGCCCGAGTCGGTAGAGAAACTGTTGCCGCGACTGCGAGATCCCGACTTCACTCGCGTGCTGGTTGTCACGTTACCCGAGGCGACGCCGGTTCACGAAGCGGCAAAGCTACAACAAGATTTACGACGCGCCGAAATCGAACCGTTCGCGTGGGTCATCAACCAGAGTCTGGTGCCACTGTCGGTCACCGACGCAAATCTGCGTCGTCGACAGCACCACGAACTGCCGTTTATTGACGAGGTTGGCTCGTCGCTGGCGCCTCGCGTCGCACTGGTTCCTTGGCAAGCCGAACCGCCGACCGGGATCGCAGGGCTTCGCCGAATCGTTGGTTCCAATCGTTCACTCACGCACTAAGATCGACTTTCACAGGTTTCCCGATGTAGAACAATTGTCTCAATTGTTCAGCGTTTGGGGCGAGGTGTGCCGGACGAACAATTGAGACAATTGTTCTACAATCCTCGGCGACTCTGAAAAGCAAACACGACAATCACTTCAATATCAACAAAGAAAACGCATGACTAAGAAGAACGTATTATTTCTCTGTACAGGCAATTCGTGCCGCAGCCAGATGGCCGAAGGCTGGGCGAGGCATTTTCACGGCGACGCGATCGAGGCCTACTCCGCTGGCATCGAGGCACACGGAATGAATCCCTACGCCATGCAGGTGATGAAAGAAGCGGGGGTGGATATCTCGGGGCAATCCTCCAAATTGGCGAGCACACTCAGCGACGTGCCACTCGATCTGGTGATCACGGTGTGCGGTCATGCCGACGAAAACTGTCCGGCATTTCTGACCCAAGCCAAACTGGTCCACGTCGGTTTTGATGATCCACCGAAACTGGCTAAACAAGCGGCCAGCGAACAGGAGGCACTCGACCAGTACCGCCGCGTTCGTGACGAGATCCGCGACTTCGTAAGCGAACGTCTGGCCGCTTTGATCCCCTGATTTTGGCTGCCGTGCCAATGGCAAACATTGCAGTCGTCGTGGCTGAATCACCAACAAGGCAGTACGGCGGCTAAGCGATCCTGTTTGAACATCAGCATCGTCATTCCCACTTGGTCGTCATGCCAGACATAGGTGACGACGCCTTCCGCGTCTCTTGCCTTGCCCATGGCGACCCTTTCCGGTTCACCAATCTGTTGGATGACCGTGTCGTAGTGCGTTCCTGGTTTGATTTGGCGAAGCGTCACGTCGATGACGTCGCGTGCCCAGACTTGTCTTTGCAACTCGGACCTGTCGATCCCGTGTGTCTTGCGACACGCTTCATTATCGACATCAATCAAAACAAATTCCCCAGTTCTTCTTGCTTCTGCAGTTTGCCCAGGCGTCGTTTGTAGCAGATCGATTGCCGCTTCCGTCCACTGTGGAATTTCGATCTCGACAAGATGGTCATAAATTTGGCCTTGCCCGCACCCCGCCGCAACTCCAATCACCACAACCAACTGCAACATTCGAATCATCTTGCACCTTAGTATCCGAGTAAACCAACTGCAGAAGATAAGGGCCATCCTAACGCAATCCGCAGGCGTCTACACAACTTAGGGGGCAAGAAAGTGTATAGAGAACAAAAAAAATCTGCCGATGGAAACGTGTACATTTGCTCGGCGGCTACGTCACATTCGGTTTCACAGTTGCGATCCTTCGCGGAGTTGCGATCCTTCGCGGAGTTGCGATCCTTCGCGGGTAACGCCGCCGCGAGCTTGTATCACATCCGCCGCAACCGATAGATTCGGGTTGCTTTATCGCGAGGGCCGCAGCGGTTGGCGCCGATTGGCTATGAGAAAGCCGGTGAGTGCCAGGATCGATGGCACTGGGCGATGCAAAAATCGAGCCACTTGAGCCCGGGGGTCGTCGCGATTCGGATCGTTTCGGGACAATACGAATTGTCTAATTTTGATGACCTTCGCTATTGGATTTGAGTCGTGATTCATGCTTCTCGATCATCTCTTTTATTTGCTCGACACGATCCTCACTCAAATTTCCCGCTTCCAGGTTGTGTTTCAGTTTCGACGCAATTTTAGTTGCTTTGACCTTCTGCCATCGCTGCCAAGCCTCGTCTTTACTTAGGTCGCCTGACTCGACGTCGCGTCTTAGATCCATCCAAATCGTTTCAATCCAATCGACAATCGATTCGGTCGTGGCGTTGTGGCGATCGGAGTGTTGGAAACGATTTGCCAGAGTCACAACGCGCGCGATTTGGTCATCCGAAAGATCCAATTGGCTTTTCAAGTGATGGCGTGTCTCGGGGCTGATCCCCACGCGGTGATCGGTCGAGCGCATTGCACTAGAGAGTCGCGTAAGGACTTGAATCGTTCGCTCAAGTCGCTCGCCGCGGATCCCACTGTCTTGCAGTGCTTCGCGGGCTTCATTTTGCATCGCGTCATCAACACCGATTCGACGCCGATGATCACGTACTTCGCGTTCTCGGTGTTCTGCGAACTCATGCAATGCATGCAGCATCACGCTGGCTTGTTGCAGCGTCAGTTCGCCATCGGCAACGATCCCTCCCAAACGCTGTTCGATGATCCCGAAATCCTGCGCCACCAATTTGGATGACGCCCCTGTACCAGCGATGATGCCCACTGCACAAAAAGCGAGGTACCTTATCGCAAAAATCGAAAACCGGAACGAGACAAACATACGAATCCCCTGTGTGAATGGAAGGCCGACCTTGACGTCATTGTCTAAAGCCAATTCCGTGAAATCAAGCTTGGAATTTTAGCCGCGAGTCCATTGCTGATGCCCGCTTTGGTTCACCGGTTTTGGCAATCGGATGATTGACGATTTGCCTTGATGGTTAAAGTCCGATCAACGCAACGGTCTACCTCAATGACGATTTACCTGCGGGGAGCACAAATCCGTACCGTGTTTCGTGGGCAAAATCACAAAACACAGGATTATTGTGACTCTTCCGATGCGTGGGAACGCAAATTGCGTTGACGCTACCGGAAATCCAATCGCCGTGACGCGCTGTCTGGCTATTTGCATTTCATTGGAACACGAAGGCGGCATGAACACGACGATGGCTGTTCTTTCCCGCACTTTGCAAAATTTCACTTTTTGAGATTGCTGTGACCTCTATCAATCAACTCCGCAATCGTCTCAGCGAAGATTTCGGATTTAAAAAGTTTCGTCCTGGTCAATCCGAGGCATGCAAAGCTGCGATGGAAGGACGGGACACGTTAATCTTGATGCCCACAGGCTCAGGTAAAAGCTTGTGCTATCAGCTACCGGGTCTTGCACTCGAGGGTGTGACGGTGGTGGTCAGCCCGCTGATTTCACTGGCCGAAGATCAAGCAAAGCACATTCGCGAACTCGGCTGCGAGGCCGCGATTCTGAACAGTTCCAAGTCGGCAAAGCAGCTTCGCGAGTTTCATCAAGACATCCAATCGGGAAAAGCCGAGTTTGTCTTCACGACGCCCGAACGTCTTCAGCAATCCGATATCTGCCAATTGCTGAGCGAGGTGGGAGTCGATCTGTTTGTGATCGATGAAGCGCACTGCGTCAGCGAATGGGGGCATGACTTTCGGCCTGATTATTTGTGTTTGCATTATGCCCGCCAGCGTCTTGGCAATCCTCCGACACTTGCGATGACCGCAACCGCATCGCCGCACACGATCGACCAAATTGTCAGCTGTCTGAAGCTTTCCGATCCGGCGATTGTCGCAACAGGAACTCACCGGCCGAATTTACGTCTGTCCGTGATGACGTCGTATGGTGATGCAGAAAAAGAGCGTCAATTGCGATCGCTGCTAGGTGACGAATCGGATTTGATTGCGAATGAACCAGCGATTGTGTACTGCGCTACCACGAACACCGTCGAGCGGCTTTGCAGCAAACTTTCGGACCTGCCCATGCCGACGCTGGCGTACCATGGCCGGATGAAAAAGGCGGATCGAATTGCATCTCAGGAAGCGTTTATGAATGGTCCTGCTGCGGTGATGTTTGCAACCAATGCTTTCGGTTTGGGGATCGATAAGCCGGACATCCGGCGAGTCATTCATCATGACATTCCTGGTTCGATCGAAGCTTATTACCAAGAGTTTGGCAGGGCGGGGCGCGACGGAGAACTCGCCGCGTGTACGCTGCTGTACGATCGTGAAGATTTGCGGCTACAGAAATTATTCGCCGGCGGAAGCCTTGATTCCTCGCAATTGCGAACCGCACACCACACTTTGATTCAAGGGGTCGAGCGATACGGTGACGACACCGGATCGGTGTCCTTGAGAGACCTAAAACAGATCAGTCCTCTGGGCCAGCAAACTTTGCGAAATTGCTTTCAGCATTTGGCGTCGGCTGGTTTGGTGGCTCCGTCAGGTCGGGGGCAATGGACATGTCTTGTCGATCGAATCGAGCACGAGGTGACAGACCGATTGGCAGACGAGTCGCGGTTGCGAAGCGAACACCGACGTATTGCTTTGGATCAAATGGTTCAATACGCCGAATCGTGCGAGTGTCGCTGGTCGCGGATCGCAAAACATTTCGCGACACAGGATGAGCAAGCTGACGCAGATTGTTGTTGCGACAATTGCGTCGTCCAGGTGGCAAGTGTGGCTTAGCTTGACACAGCAGGCCGAACAGGGACACACCCAAATCGATTTTCCACGGAGACAGTCATGCCACAGAAATTCAGAGTAAACCAATACGTCGGCTGGAACTATGGCAGCGGGACGGCAAAGGGACAGATCAAAGAATCGTACGAACAGAAAGTCACTAAGACAATCAAAGGTAGCGAAGTCACGCGGAATGCCAGCGAAGACGAGCCGGCCTATTTGATCGAGCAAGAAGACGGTGACGAAGTGCTGAAAAGCGAAAGTGAGTTAACGGACGCATGAACAAGCTAACAAAGTTGGCGATCACCGCCGCTGTGGCTTATGGTGGATTGCAGTGGGGCCGCACGGTGGTTCGACGCAATCGCGAGTTTTCTTGGCGCGACAAGCGTGTTGTGATCAGCGGTGGGTCTCGTGGTCTCGGACTCGTGTTGGCGCGACAATTGGCCGACCAAGGGGCTCGGCTCGCGATTTGTGCACGAAGTGCTGACGACCTAAACGTCGCAGCGAACGAATTGCGTCAACGCGGTGCCGAGGTGATCGCAAAGCCATGCGACGTTCGCGATAAAACGCAAGTTGCCTCGTTTATCGAAGAGGTCGCACAAGAATGGGGTGGCATTGACGTGTTAATCAATGTTGCGGGAATTATCACGGTGGGTCCGTTGGACTCGATGACGATGGATAATTTCGAGAACTCGATGAGAACGAATTGCTGGGGCGCTCTGCACACTGTGCTGGAAACTCTTCCGCACATGCGAAATCAAGGATGGGGGCGGATCGTCAACGTCGCTTCGGTTGGTGGCAAACGGGCGGTGCCTCACATGTTGCCGTACGCGGCAAGCAAATTTGCTTTGGTCGGTCTTTCCAACGGTTTAAGAGCCGAATTGAAACAAGAAAATATCTTTGTCACCACCGCCTGTCCCGGGCTGATGTGTACCGGCAGCCCTCGCAACGCGATCTTCAAAGGTAAACATCGCGAGGAGTATACATGGTTCAGCATCGGAGATTCGATTCCCGGGATGGCGATGAATGCGGAAACCGCAGCGAATCAAATTTTGAACGCCTGCCAACATGGACGCGGTGAAGTGTTCATCCGCAATCCGCTGAACTTCACCATTGCATTGCAGCAAATGTTCCCCGAGCTTACGAACGAGATCCTCGCGATCGCAGCTCGCGTACTTCCCGAGATGGGTGGGATCGGTCGCCGAGCGGCCAAGGGGCATCAAAGTGAATCGAATTGGTCGCCCTCGGTGCTGACCACGTTAACGCAGCGCGCCGCCGTACAGAACAACGAGATTTAACAGGTCACCGAGACACGATTTAAAATCGAATCACTTCAGATGGCTGCTGAAGTGTTGGCACATCATGCCATTTAACAGATGGGCGAGTTCGGGATCGTAGCGATGGCCGACGTCTCGCATGAAGGCATGTTCGCCATTGAATTCGTGCCAACTGAATCGTGTGCCCGCGGCGGTCATCGCGTCGTAGATCAAGCGGCGTCCTTCGCCGGGGATATGAGGATCTTGGCGTCCCCAAACCATCATTATCTCGGCATCGATTTCGGGAATACGGTCCAAGCTGTCGTCGCACATCCCTTTGGCTAAACTGCGTTTGTGAATGTCGGTCGCGTAGAAACAAACGGCGGCTTGCACCTGTTTGTTCATGGCGGCACGAAAGGCGAGATGTCCACCGAGACAGATGCCGACAGTTCCGATCCGGCCGCTGCACAGTGCATCGTTTTGTAGAAACTCGATCGCAGCCCGCGCATCCGCATCGTAGCTGGCAAGTTCCTTGGTCGTCTTCAGCGTATTTCCACGTTCGGTCCCGATGGCGTCATAGGCGAACGCTTCACTGGGCTCGGTGAATTCGTGGTAGACATCGGGGACTGCGACGATGAAACCGTGACCCGCGATCGTGGCGGCGGTGCGGGCGATCGGTTCGGTCATCTGGTAGATTTCGGCGAACAGGATCACGCCTGGAAATTTACCGTCGCGGTCAGGGCGAAACAGATGCGTTCGCATTGATCCGTATGGCGTCGTCAGATCCACATTTTCAACAGGTTTGATTCGCATTGGAGTTTTCCAAAATCGGCGAAACGACCGCGGCGGCCATGCCGCACGTTTTCGGCATGATCATAGAGCATCGCGACAAACCGTGTCGATGGCGACCACAAATCAGTACGATTGGACTTGCGCCAATGGAATCAATCCGTTGCCGACTGCGAGGGGCGCGATTGCCGCTCGCGGTTTTTCAATCGCCTTGACGGCCTTGGGACGTCGACAACCGAAGAACCCTCGCTGTTGGATCAACGCAGCCACTTCGGCTGGCACGTGCTCGGTCCAGCTAGGATCGCCCGATTGGATTTGCTCGAGGACTTCACGCGAGAACGTGCCGAGGTGCTCGGGATTGTAATCGTCAAGCTGTTCGATGCATCCCTTGTCGACCAAGTACCGATACAACGTGCGAATTTCTTCGGCGATTTTCAGGTTGTCCACGGTGGTCAGTTCGCCCGATTTGCGATCCAACAACGGGTAAATATAGAGTTTCAGATCGTTCTTAAACAAACGCCCGAACGATTCGAGGATGCCACCGTCGAGTTTGGTGTAATATTTTTCGTCGAACAACTCCACGAGGCTGGCGGCCCCCATCGTGATGCCAATTTTCTTTTTGGTATAGCGAGCCAGGTAGGCGGCAAGCCGATAGTATTCGAAGTAGTCCGAAATCAGGACTGTCATCCCGCTGGCGGCAAGCAGATCCACGCGTGCGAGGAAGTCCCGCAGATCGATGTCTCCATTGGCTTGCAAATTTTTCATCGTGATTTCTGCGAGCGAGACGACTTCGCTCGCGTCCACGTCGACTTCGCCTTGGAATTTTTCTTTTGCCGCTTCGATCATGTCGACATTGACATTCGTGAGCGGACGGAAACTGCCGCGTTCGACAAGGATTGGCTTTTTGTATAGCACTTCGGACGGCTGCAGCACTTCACCGTTGGCCGAGAACATCGCTGCGCTGCTGAGCCCGAGCTGAACCAATCGCAAACTCATCACACGGTTGTCAACGTGACGGAACGCGATCCCCGAAAACTCGATCATGTCAATTTCGATTCGTCGTGTGCTCAAGTTATCAAGCAGCGATTCGATCAATTGGTCGGGTTCATGGTTTAGAAAAAAGGCGCCGTACAGCAAATTGACGCCCACGATGCCGAGGGCTTCCTGTTGTAGCGCATTCTCGGTGTCCAACATGCGGACGTGAAGGATGATTTGGCTGTCTTGGTCGCGTGGATGGGCCTGGAACCGAATCCCCATCCAGCCGTGACAATCGTTGGTGCCATGAAAATTGCGAGCCGACACGGTGTCGGCAAACGCAAAGAAGGCAGTGGTATCGCCGCGGCTTTCACGCAGACGCTCGAGGTTGAGTGCATGCTCGTGATCGAGCATGTCTTGTAGTCGTTGGCGGCAAACATAACGCTCGCAATGACCATAGATCGCATCACTGACGGACATATCGTAGGCCGACATGCTTTTGGCGATCGTACCGGCAGCACCGCCGACGCGAAAGAACCAGCGGACCACTTCCTGTCCCGCGCCGATTTCGGCGAACGATCCATAGCGACGTGCGTCCAAATTCACCGCAAGTGCTTTGCGTTCTGTGTTCGGTCGTTCCGATAACATGCCCCGGTTCCTCTAACATGGCCCCAAAAATTACTGCAACGTATAGGTATGGATTACATAAAGCGTGCGGGCTGGGGAATTCGGTGCAATCCGATCGATTTCGTCGGTGGGGGATCCGTAGGGCTGACATAGACGACACAATCGAGCCCCCCACGACGAAGTGACGTGAGTTCGTAAAATTTTCCCAATGCGCTCTTGCTTACGATCTGCCGCATCCGATAATTGACTCAAGCGTTGCAATCGTGTCGCAAGACGCCCGATGCAACCGAGTTTTGACACTCGACGGCCAAGTCATGATGCCAAATCATGATGGCCGGCTACGGACAGTAATTCAGATGGCCCAGCGGCACCTTCCTAGCGATGTCTCGCTCTTGGCATTTTTGCCGAGTCGGTGGCATCTTGCCTGTCGCCAACCTCTGATGCTGTTGATTTTCGTGGCGGCGTTTGTGCAGTTGATTCCGATCGGGATCAACCAGCATGCGGACCACGGTTCTAACATCGCTGCGGGTGTCGCCGATGTCAGTGCCGCTGCGAAAGTGGCGATTGAGGTCGTTCGGCCCGTGGGCCACGGCGCCCAAGTACTCGAAGATCGGGCTGAGTCCGAAAAGACGTTCGGCTTTGGGTTTGCTTCGATTTCGCAGGCGAAATCTTCTTCTCCGCAGTGGCGTTGCCGCGATTGCATCAGCCATTTGGACTCGTCTGCGGCAGCAACTCTCGTGAACTTGCACGTGCGATTGCAGATTTAAACGAACCGTTTGGTTCGCTTTTTATCTGTTATTTCGTTTTGCAATTGTTCTTTTACAGAGAGTCAATCTTATGTCTGCGCGCACTCAAAAACACACCCGAAATCAAACTCGATCCTTAGCCTCGGCCGCGAAGCCAAAAAATGCGGCCCCGCTGCATCCCGCAATCGCACGCGTCTCGAATCTGATTCGTCGACGCGACTACCAAGCGGCCGCCGAGCTGCTTCGATCGGCGGGACGTGACCCTTTGGTTCGCAACACCCTTGGCGTTTGTCTATTGCGGCTCGGGCATGTCGAAGAAGCATTGGCGGTGTTTCGTCAGTTTGTGCTGACGCCGGGAAGTGTCACCGAACGAGCCGACGTCAGCAACGCATGCAAACGCAATTTTGCGATGGCACTGCTGATGAAAGGTTCGCCTAGCGGCGCACTGGATGTGATCACCGAGACACGTGAGCCTGATCACCCGATGGCGGTTCGTATTCGTGAAGCCGTCAAATCGTGGGAAAAGTCGCTGTCTTGGCTGCGACGAATTGACTGGAAACTTAACCGCATCGAGCCACCTCGATGCCAAGTTCCCATCGATTTTGAGCCCGGCGAGTTTGAATTTGAGTTTGAAACGGACACGGTTCAACGTCAATTCGACAAGCCAAGCGATAATTCGCTTGAGCTGGCCGTCTAGGCAGATCAGCGTACCGGATAGGGAGCTAACGCGGCGTCTTTCATGTCGTCGCGTTGCGACTCGAGTTCGCTTTGTTTTTCCGAACCACGGACTCACGTCCGTGGCTATTGCCTAACGCCACTTCGTGACCAACCAATCGCGAATCAGGGGAACTGAAACACATGACAACCTGGAATCGTTGTCTATAATCATTCGCGGACGACGCGGGTAGCGTTGTCTGTCGCCGAGTGGTGCATCGACTTTGCGAACGGTTCGCTATCCGATGCGTGATTGCGTGTTTTCCGCCGCCGATGAACAACCTTGACTTAACGCTGCATCTATTCCTGCAGATCGCTGTCATCTTGCTAGTGTGCCGTGGCGTCGGATGGGTGGCGGCGAAATTTGGTCAACCGCAAGTCGTGGCAGAGATGATTGCAGGAGTCGCGTTGGGGCCCTCGCTGTTTGGTCTTTGGTTGCCCGAGTGGCAGCAGTCATTGTTTCCATGGGATCCGACCCAAACCACACGAGATTCACAGAGTTATCTGTATCCGATTTCTCAGCTCGGATTGGCACTCTACATGTTCGTCGTTGGCATGGAGTTCCGCATTGATATTGTTCGCCAACACTTTCGCAGTTCGCTGGCCGTTTCGATCGCAGGGATGCTTGTTCCATTTGTCTTGGGCTCGGTGCTGGCGTGGTTCTTTGTTCGTCATACGTCGATGTTCATGCCGCAAACTGGCATGATCGAAGCAATGTTGTTTTTGGGCGCATCGTTGTGCATCACCGCGTTTCCGATGCTGGCCCGGATCATTCACACCAAAGGTTTGGCGGGAACTCGGATGGGCACGGTGGCAATCGGCGCCGGCGCGATTGACGATGCCGCGGCTTGGTGTTTGTTAGCGCTGGTGTTGGCCAGCTTTGATGACAATTTCTCGTTGGCATACTGGAGCATCGGAGGCGGGATCGCATTTGTATTGACCGCTGTGATCGTGATTCGGCCACTGTTGAGCCGATTGCTCCGTGGAAATCGCCCCAATGATAACTCGTTGCACCCCGCGGGCTTGGCGATCGCGCTGGCATGTATGTCGCTCGGGGCTTGGTTCACCGACATGATTCATTTGCACGCGGTATTTGGTGCCTTCATCATTGGCACGGTGATCCCACGCGGAGCGGTGACTCGCGAGTTGATCCAGCGAATCGAGCCGCTCACCGTTGCGATCTTGTTGCCACTGTTTTTTACCTATTCAGGCTTGAATACACGCATTACGGTGCTAGACAGTGCCTATTTATGGGGGCTGTGCGGGATCGTACTGTTGATCGCGGTGATTGGAAAAGGAGCGGCTTGTGCGATGGCGGCCTGGATGACCGGCGTTCCCGGGCGCGAATCGCTGGGGATCGGGGTGCTGATGAACGCGCGAGGGTTGATGGAATTGATCGTGATCAACATTGGTTTACAGCGCGGATTGATTTCCGAAGAACTGTTTGTCGTGTTGGTGTTGATGGCGATCGTCACAACGTTAATGACTTCGCCGATCTTTGACTGGCTAGTCCAGCGATCGCCCGATAGTTCATCATCGTCGATTGCTCCGCGATCGTAGCGTCGTTGATCACGGTGCGATCAACGACGACGGACTTTCATCACGAAACTTTGTCGATTCCGCTGTTCGCGGGCGTCTCGATCCGCGTGTGTTTCCAAGCGACTAAGCTGACAATGACGCAAACGATTGGCAGTAATCCGAAAACAAGTGACGTTTTTGCAGTTGGAACCCATTCCAACTGCATCGCCCCGCCGATCAGCAGTCCGTTGTACATCAGGTACAACACCAGCATCACGATGCCTTCTCCACGAGACACGACGGCGTGCGAAAGAAAGATTGGCCAACAGAGAACTGCCACGTAAACCATGACAGCCAGATCGAACCACAGCACCGTAGTGGATACCGAGACGCCAGATGTCCCTAGCACGGACGCGGTCGCCAACACCATCAACAGATTGAATACGTTGCTGCCGACGATGTTTCCGACCGCGATGTCACGCTGGCCTCGCATCGCTGCAACGATCGACGTCGCCAACTCGGGTAGCGAGGTTCCCGCAGCAACGATGGTCAAGCCGATCACCAGGTCGCTAACGCCAAATTGGCGCGCGATAACCGTTGCGGAATCGACGAGCAGATCGGCACCGAAAACCAACAATCCTAAACCGACCAACAGCAAACCAAGGTTCGCAAACAATTTTCGCCGCGATACCGGCGTTTCCGCAGCCAGATCGATAGGTTTGGATTCTTTTCGGCCCGCGCGAATCAACCATCCTGTATAGAACAAGAACGCCGCTAACATGCAGCCGCCTTCCCAACGCCCGATCGCTCCGTCGTAGGCAGCCAACCAAACGACGATCGAGGCAGCGATCATGATCGGCACATCGAAGCGAACGAGCTGTGATGAGACCGACAAAGGAACGATGACGGCAGATATGCCAAGGATCAACAACACGTTGAAGATGTTGCTGCCGACAACGTTACCGAGCGCGATCGCCGCGTCTCCCTTCAGACTCGAGACAGAAGAAACCGCAAGCTCAGGCGCACTTGTCCCGAACGCTACGACCGTCAAACCGATCACCAGCGGCGAAATGCGAGCCGCTTCCGCCAACGTCACTGCACCCCGCACAAGCAACTCTGCGCCGGCCACCAAGATGGCCAAGCCGAGCAACAGCAATACGTAGGTCATGTTGGAATTTTAACTCGGGGTTCGCTGGAAAGGGACTTGGACACAACGATCAATCTATCGCGAATTATACGTTGCGATAGCTGGCAGGCAAAAAAGTGTCCTGGCGGGCGATCCCCCTAGTCACCACCGAAAGTTATGGTGACTTTCGGTGCGGTTTCAAAGCTTCGATCACTCAAACAATTCGGCGAAAAACGCCTTCATCGCGACCCACGATCGGTGATCGGCTTTGGCGTTGTAGGCGGCACCTCGCGAGTTGTCATTGCCCGCCATCGGCTGAGTGAACGAGTGCACGGCACCCGAGTAGTAAATCATTTGCCAATCGACATTTGCATCGTTGAACTCCTTTTTCATGGCGTCGATGTCGGCTTCGGGGACAAAGGGATCATCCGCTCCGTGGCAAATCAGCACCTTTGCCTTGATGTTCTCGCCATCTTCGGGACTCGGCGAATCGAGTGCGCCGTGAAAGCTGACGACGCCGTCGACATCGGCACCACTGCGGGCCAGTTCGAGTACACCTTTGCCACCAAAACAGTATCCGATCGCGGCAATTTGATCAGCGTCCACGCCCTTTTGCGACAGCAGTTGTTGCAGCCCAAGATTCAGACGTTGCCGATACAACGCCGAGTTGTTTTTAAAGGTTCCCGAAAGCTTTGCAGCTTCTTGTGGATTTGCCGGTCGGTTGCCTTTGCCATAGATGTCCAGTGCAAATGCGACATAGCCCAATTCGGCCAACTGCTTGCATCGGCCTCGTTCGTATTCGGTTTGCCCCATCCATTGATGGACCACCAATATGCCTGGGACAGGATCCGAGATTGCTGCGGGATCCCAAGCGACGAAGCCTTCGAGCGTCACGTCACCATCCTGATAGGTGACCTGTTTGGTTTGCACCTCCGCTTGAACTTGCGAAAAACAAATTCCGGCAATCAACAACGCAAAGACAATACGCATCAAAATTTACCTCGTAGCTTGGTTTGTAGAAAGGCAACGCAAGCCGCATCGAGCACTGGGGCTTGCGGACGAACGACTGATTTTACTGAACCACAGTCTGGACGTCATCCGCACCGAGTTGTCATTCGATAGCGGGATACCAATCCGATCGGTGCCGGATGGCAGCCCAGGGGTGAGCCCAACATTCGAGTGTGAGCGGGTTATCGCCGTCGGGCAACGCATGTTCCTCGAACCTGACTTTCCGCTTAGAATCGTCATGTTGAACCAACGCCCCCCTCTTGTTACGCAAAGATTGATTCCCAGATGACCTACGTGTTGCTTCTCGTCGGACTTGTGATTCTTGTGGTCGGAGCCGAGCTGCTGGTACGCGGTTCCGTGACGCTAGCTGCCTTTGCAGGCGTTTCGCCGCTGATCATCGGGTTGACCGTGGTCGCGTTTGGCACCAGTGCCCCTGAGTTAGCGGTTTCTTCGGTTTCGAGTTTGAAAGGGGATTCAGAGATCGCGTTGGGGAATGTGATTGGCAGCAATATTTGTAACATTTTGCTGATCCTGGGAATCTCGGCCGTGATCGTTCCGCTGTCAGTTTCGTCGCAGTTGGTTCGTTTGGACGTTCCGGTGATGATCGCATCATCGGTAGCCGTGTGGGGGACCGCCTATGATGGGGCCATCACTCGTGTCGAAGGAATTTTGCTGTTTTTGGGCTTTATCCTCTATACGATCTACATGATTCGCAAAGGTCGACGCGAGGAAGCGTCGCGGCGAAGTGCGATCGAATTGGAAGCGGATTTCGAAGCCCATCCAGTCTTGTCCGTCAGCCAAGGCATTTTGAACGCAGTTTATATTCTGGTGGGCTTGGGGATGCTCGTTTTGGGCGCCCAATTGTTGGTGGATTCGGCAGTGAAAATTGCAACCGAATTTGGGATCAGCGAGATCGTGATCGGGTTAACGATTGTCGCGATTGGGACTTCGCTTCCCGAATTGGCGACATCGGTGGTGGCCGCAATGAAAGGCCAACGTGACTTGGCGGTTGGAAACGCGGTCGGCAGCAACATGTTTAACTTGATGATCGTGTTGCCGGCGGCGGCGGTGTTATCGCCCGCGGGCGTTCCGGTGACGACTTCGGTGCTATGGTTTGACCTCGCCGTGATGACGATGATCGCTCTGATCTGCTGGCCCATTTTCATCAGCCGCTCGACCGTCTCGCGTTTCGAGGGTGTCGTGATGCTGGGGTTGTTCGCAGCCTACACTACGATCCTGATCGCAGAAGCTACGAAATACGGTTCTGTCCAAACACTGAAAACGGGTTATTCCATTGTCATTCTGCCAGCGGTGATCGTGGTCGTCAGTATCACCGCGTTGCTTCATTTGCGTGGCGGACGCGGTGAGTCTGCTGTGGCGCAATCAAAGACCTAGGCATGTTCAAAACGATTCACCGCTGGATCATCGTTCTGGTGCTTGCCCCCATCCGTTTTTACCAGATGGCGATCAGCCCGATGCTAGGGCCGCACTGTCGTTTTACGCCCACGTGCAGTCAATATGCGGTGGAAGCGATCCGCAAATACGGCGTGCTGCGAGGCAGCGTCAAAGCGGTTTGGCGAATCCTCCGATGTCACCCTTGGCACCCTGGCGGATATGACCCGCCTTAATTTCGACAGTCCTTTCCGCTAGAGCATGTTGCAATGCAGCACGGGTGGCTTGCGCGAGATTCGGTAGGCCGGATCTTCGCTCCGCTGCGATCCGGCCTATCGATCAATTTCGCTTCAACAAGCTCAAACGCGGTGGGTCACTCGTCTTCGGTGACGGAAAAACCCAAGTGTTCAATCACCCAAATGTAGATCAGATAAAACA